>ADJS01008728.1_pt1 | contig 87523 bp, 145 predicted proteins | sample 268128 | NCBI WGS metagenome assembly ADJS01 (sample SAMN00007486, study PRJNA43253) | human gut metagenome | isolation source: feces sample TS28 | reverse complement strand
TATCCTTTTTTGTAAAAAGTATAGGATCTTTCGTTCCTGAGCCGTTTCCAGAACCACTTCCATTTCCACTTCCCGAACCGCTGTTAGCTGCGTTATCGAGATCTTCCGAAAATTTTTCGATTTCATCAAATCCCATTAACTCACGCTTTAACTCATCGGTCTTGTCTTTTAACTTATCAGTTGCGTCACTTGCTGCATCTCCTGCAGATGCTGTGCCGTTTAAACTGTCGCGATAGTCTTTGATGTTTTTTACAGCCACTGTGTATGATGTTTGACCTGTTATTGATGCTATAAAAGCACCTACGGCATTGATTCCTGCAACTGCATAATCAACAATTTGGTCGATAATTGGTGCAACAATATTCAGTATCGGCTCAAATGCCGCAGCTACGCTATTTCCAACATATGACATGTCAGATGTCAGCAATGACAAGCTCTTATTTGCCCTGTCGCTAAACATAACAAGATTGTTGATTCCGTCCTTGATTCCTGAGCGTAGCTTGTTAAACAGTACGTACAAAGACCGGATTCCAAAACCGTAGCGCAACACAGTTGTAATTCCGTGCTTTAATTTCTTGTTAAAGTCTCCAAGACTGGCTGAGGACTGGCCAAATGGACTCTTTAGCCCAGATAATGCGTTTTTGCTTGAACCAAAATTCAAAAACTCCCATGATAGCTTTGCAAAGTCTTTTGTGAACGACAATATCTGCTTGTTTACTTTTGTTGCAAAAGATCCTATTTTGCCAATTGCACCTGCAACAGATATCGCCTTTCCTACAAATCCACCCATGATGCCTGCCAAATCACTTATATCTGATTTTAACTGGGATAGGCTAAGTGGCAATTTTTGCATGTTTCGGTTCAATCTGTTGATATCCTCTGGTATGTCTCTAAATATTGGTGGCTCTTGTGAAGCTTGTTCAAGCGATTGCCTGTAAAAACCTAAGTTTCCTGTAAGCTCACTTATGCTAGAGCTCATATGGTCAATAACCATGTCAGACGTTTGCGATGCATTTGACAATGCTTGCAATGCTGTTTCTGACAATTGACCAGTTTGCGCAAATGCTCTAACCTCATTCTGTGTTAATTGCAGAGCAGAATCCAATGCAGACAAGCTTTGCTCAACCAAATTTACATGATTGTTTAAATCATCTATTGGTGCAGAAGTTTCACTTGCGGTACTATATTCTCTGAGGGTTCCATGCAATGTTGACAGTGCATTTTCTATGCTTTCGGTTGTAATTCCTAATTGCTGTGCTGATTGTACAATCATAGTTCTGGCCTGTGAGCCAACCCTATCTGTCGAAGACGGGAGTGATTGCAACATATCAAATAATTCTGATAGCTTTTGTTCAACAGAATCAGTTGCAGTGCCTAAATCCGATAGTGATTCCATCAAATTTAATTTTGGTGAATTCTTTTGTTCTGTTTGCAACATTTCTAGTGATTCTTGCAAAATTTTAGTTCTATAGTCCTGCATATCCCCTAGAAATGAATTATATTCTGCTAACCACTGTTCACCTTTTGTAATGTCAGTTCCATTGCGTACAGCTTCTAGTACTTCTCCAACCTGTTTGATCGAGGACCTTGTTTGTGCAAGCTGTTCACGGTATTTTAAAATTTTGTCAATAGCTACATCGAGACTTTCGTTGTTGTTATTCCATGTTTCGTTAATAGATTTAATAAGCTCGCCTTTGTAATTTATTAGCTTTTGATACAAAGACTGTATTTCGCTTAGTTTTGTAGGAATATTGATTTCATTTCCTTTTGCAGTTGTCTTAGCAATTAAGCGTTCTGGGCTGCTAGATCCTAGTGCATATTTCAATTCAGAATCATGTACTAATTCTCTTATTGTTTTGCTTGCACTGTTTTTAATATCGGTAGTCTGTTTTATTGTTTCCTGTAATGCTTTTATGTTCAGCTTTGCAATTCCAGAAAAGTCAATGTTTTTCAAAGAAGCCAGTTCACCCAAGCCAAGTTCTTTAAGCCCCTTGAATGCTCCTGCCAGACCTTTTCCATCCCCTACAGCGTTCGTAACAGATTCAATGGTTGACCTTAAATTGATAAGGTCTTTCATTTCACTGTTCACAACATCGGTTACAGTCTGCTGGTCTTTTTCAAATGCTCTGGTCTTCTGCCCGATGGCGCTTGTGACTTCTTTTACGCTTTCTGTTCCGCTGTTTTCTGATAGTTTTTTGCCACCATAAACATCGTTTTCCGTAATCCCATACTTCTCGCTAAGGTTAGGTATGTCTTTTGCAGCAAATTTTGATAGTTCGGATTCAATCTCCTGTACCGGAATTAAGCCGTTTTTGATAACATCCTGTGATGTCATCACAGCTTCCTTGCGTATATCCCTTAAACGCTCTACTACGTCCTTGAACAGATCTGTTGCGTTTTTTGTAGTATCAAATGTGGTATTTATTGATTTGTTCATATCATCTATGAACGCTACAAAATCTGTACCACTATTTGTTGTGGAAAAATTCTTTCCAAGTACACTTCGCAAGTTTGCAAATTCCCTGTCTGTATTTAAATCGTTCTTTACGCCAATCGGGATCTTTATGTTTCGAGCTTTTTTGATATAGTTATCAAAGGCCTTTTCAACACCGTCTAGCTGTCTGATTTCCTTAACGTTCTGTGCGATGGTATTTTTTACATTTTCCATCGCACTTTCCACGTTTTCCATGGCCCTTTTCCATGTGTCCTCGGAAAAAATTGAACCCTTCTTTTCGTTAAGTTGTAGGTTGTTAAGCTTAATAGATGCTTCTGCCAGTTCTCTTACAGATTTCTCAACTGCTGCAATTCCTGTCTTGTTGGTTATCCCTGTCAGCTTCGTTAGTCTTTGCGTTAATCCATTTACAGATGTTGAGTAGCGGTCAATTCCGCTTTTGTTGTCGCCCAATCCGGTTAGGGATTGTTTCAACGCTTCAATATCAGATATAGCTTCTTTGATATTTGTTTTAGCTTCAATCCGTATTGAATCAATATTTACCTCACTCATTTTATCCCTCCTCCCTTAGATCGGGCTCTCTGGCAAGCCTTGCTTTTCAAGCTGCCTGATTCTTTGCTTCATCTCGTACACTGCGATTTCCTCATTTGACTCCGCATTGCCGTTTTTGCTTTTCTTCGCTTCCTGCTGCAAGAAAGGCATATCTGGATATTCGAACGGCGGTGTATGCTTACCTTTGAACCACTGGCTGTTACCCAGTGTTGATAAAATAGACATTCTCACATACCTGCCAAGCATGTGGTTTTGCATATCGACTTGCTGTTGATGCAGCTTGTAAGCAAGTTCATATGGTTTTAACTCGCACGGACACATATCGCCTATTTTTTCAGCAGTAAAGCCGTATTGTTGCGTAATACACAAAAAATACGGAAGCAGCTTTTCATCGTAATAATCAATTGGATCTATTACTCTGTTTTTTGCTCTTTCGCTTCTTTCTCCGCTTTCATCTGCAGCACTTCTTTCTTGAAAAAACCATTTTGCATTACCTCTTTTAGCAGCTCTTCAAACAGCTCTTTGATGCTTGAATCTTCCTGATCGGTATACTCATCAATCAATTCGCATACCTTTGCTGTTGCCTCTTCCTTGCCTTTATTTGTGTTGTAATCATACCCAAACTCATCCTTATGTCTTTTTTGCAGTCCCACAAGCAAAAACTCCGGAACCATATTAAGCATCATTTCGATATCGTCAACAAAATCACCGTTGGACTGCCGAACTTCATCATCGCTGGACTGCTGAATTTCTTTAATCTTCTTTAAAATTCCGCTCTTTGTAGTTGCTTCGATTCCAAACTTAATTTCGTAATTCATAAATTTCATAATTCATTCTCCTTTAAACAAAAAACGGGAAGCTCACGCTTCCCGAATATAGCTGTTACATTTCTTTCTTTGCCAGTGTAATTGATGTTGGATAACCATTCTCATCTTCTGTTACAGATACGGTATAACTATCCTCAATCCACCTTGGAACGGTTACTGTGGCAATTGTTGCTGTTCCTGTGAGGTGATCTTCTGTTGCCTCGTCTGGTGCGAAAGATTCTGTTCCTACAAAAGCCACAATTCCTTCTGAACCTTTTCCATCTGTGCCGTAAAGGATGCAGATATCTAATTGTTTTCCCTCGTTTTTAACTAGTTCATCCTTATATTTTTTTTCAAATGCACCTGGTACTTCCATTGATGCAGCTGCTCTTCTTCCCTGTTCCTGAGTCTCTATCAAGTCTTCCAAGGTTGATGTATCAACCATGTTGACAGTGCCGAAAGGTGATGGAATTGATTTTGCTCTGATCAAGAGCTTATATTCACCTGCCCAGTAATCGGCTGCGCCATCTTCCTTTGTCTTTTCTCTGTAGATGATTCTACTTTTTAAACCTACTGCCATTTTGTATTCCTCCTACTAAAAAAGCCCCATCTTGCCGATGGAGCTTAAAAAATATCATTCCAATCAAATGTTCTTTCAAAACGTGCTACATAACGATATATTGGTGATTGATTGTCCGCATATGGTGACATTTTTACATCAAACATAAGTTTTTTTAGGCAGTCCATAATTTCTGCCATTATAGTTCTGCAGTCTAGCTGTGATGTGTTGCTATACACTTCAATTTGGAATCCTGCCACTATAGTGTTGATTCTTGTGCGTTCCAGATCGGAGTTTGCTTCGCTTCCACCCAACTCATGGACGTACACGCAGGGAAAATTGCGTTGTGAATCATTGCTTATGCTTGAGGTGGTGTACATTATTTGTGGATATCTTTTCTTTAGCTTGTTGTATGTCTTGCCTTTCACAAGGGATAATACCTTGCTCTCAAGGTCGATGACCCATTGATTCTGAGCCATTATCCGAACACCTCCCTTGCAATTCTTTCAATATCATGTCTCATTTGTGTTGAGGCATGATACATAAATGGTCTTGACGGCATACCTTCTGTAAAGTACCACTTACCATCTCCCCCCAGATAATACCAACCATATCTACCATCTGCCGTTTTTCTAATTGTTTTTCCTTGCGCATAAATAGCCGGGAGCTTGCCTGGATACGGAGTAGTAGCGCCTATGATTCCTGTTCCCATCTCTACATAGATAGCATGTTCTGAATCAGCTTCTACTGCAAAGATAACTCGCTCTGCGTTGCTCTCTATCTCGGTTGAGTGAATGCTATTTACAAGTTCGCCAGTAAATACTGCATCCATCGTCAAGACTTCTTCTGTTGCTTTTTCAACTCCGTAATCAGTAAGCTTCTTCATAAAAAGCTCTACTCGCGTTTGGAACGTTTTCTGGTAACGTTCCAACATCCTTATGGCTTCATCTACTCCGCTCACCTTTATTTTCAAAGCCTTTGCCATTAGGTTTTTTCCTCGCTTTGCTGCAATACCTGCAGATAGTAAGACGTTTCATTCAGTGCTTCATTCATGATTCCACTCACTTGATAGTCAGCCGAATTTTCGTCTGGCGATCCGTTTGGTTTCGTTTTGATTTCTGAGTAGAGCCAGATTCTTGCTCCAAACGGCAAGCTAAGTTTGTTTCCGCTAGAGTCTTTTGCATGTTTAGCTAAGATGAGCGTAGCATAATTGTTTGTACTATCACTGCCCCATGCTCGCATGACAGCGTTTTTTAGCTGCGATGTGATTGTCCCCCAAAACTTTATAGGATTGCTGTAAAGCACTTCCATTTCACCGCTTTCTTTTGGGATTTTTTTACCTTCGTCATCGGTATAAAAATATACTTCCCCATCAGCTCCAACATAGCTCTCATACTGAATGTCACCGTTTTCATCTCTCAGATATCCAGGTGCTTTCCCAACTTGGTATGAATACCACATCTGCTGGCGATTTCTTCTACTTGTCCGTGCCATCTTTTAACTGCTTGTATACCTGATTGACACCAGTGCTGGACAAACCTGATACAATGCCGACAGCAATTGCATTCAGAATATCCTGCGCTGGGAAGTCTGGTATGACATACATTCCTAAGGCTCCCAGAATGCCGCCAAAAGCACCCACAATGACCGGAATGTAATTATCCTTTACTGCTGGAATTGTCTTGGCTGCAAGCCCAATTAAATAGCAAATAACTACAATCGCAATCACGGTAGTCATGCTCGATATATCCATTTCATTTACCTCCTCCACTCTTGATGTGTAACTCTTTGATCTCTTCGTACATTTTTTTAACCATACCGTTTCCGCCTAAATCATGATAGGCTTCATACATTTCCTCAAAGTTCTGATAAGCATAGGATGGTATCTCCCCTAGCCGCATGTATTTTGTGTGATACTCGATCAGTTGCACACGCAATAACAGCATGGTTCCTCTCTCATTCGCGTTCTTGTCTTTCTTCTGTTGCTGCAGAAGCCAAACAATGTATCCTAAAGCAATCGGAAGGATGATCGTGTATGTTTGTAATAAAAATTCTTGCATCTTTATATCTCCTGCTTATATTTTTGCATATTGCCCACCGCCGCTTTAATATGCACCCTGCCAATGTATTCACAAGCATTGCAAACACACTGGCGAACATCCTTCTTAGACTGTTGCTAACGGTATTATTCCAGCGAACAACGTTTTTCTGTCTACCATTGTTCGCTGAATGGAATCCTCACTGTGCTGACTCTCGCCCTCAAAGCCAATCGAGTTATAATCGTACAAAGCCAAATTTCGGATCTGGCTATAGTACCTGTCTAAATCTTGTGCAATCATTCCGTCCGTGTATCCAAGTGGATATCTTCTTTTGTCTCGAACCTCTCTAATTGCACTTTTGATTTTTTGCTTGAGTAGCGATTCCGAAAAGCTGCCGCCTTCTTCATCATTTGAAAGTTCAACTTGCAAATCAAAAAAAAGCTCGTCTGCAAGGTTATCTGTATAACTCATACTTTCTCACCTCCATCAAACAGCTTTTGGTTTCTTACCTCTTCGCTTTGGCTCATCATCAACTTGCAACTCTGGAATTTCGATTTTCTCTTCCATCGGGACGTCAATCTCTAGGGCATCGTTTTTTTCTTCCATTGGGACGTCTTCGCCAGCTGCATAGTAGATTCCCCCAAACTTGATCATGTGATCGAATTTCATTATTTGACGTCAATTACAAATGTGCTGTCGATGCCCTCATATGATGGAAGCACGATCTGTGATACGCTAGTTGTAGTCTTAATAGGTGGTCCCTGCTCGGTTTTGGTCGCAATTGCAATGCGGTTATCAAGCATGGCAACATCCACATTTTTATTTGACATCAATGTACGCTCTTCTGGTGTTACACCATAATATGTTGATCCTAGTGTTCCTGCGCCGATTATGGTTACTTTGTCATCCGGGTAAAACTTTTGGGTCTCTCCTTTGTAGTCAATGTACATCTTGTCGTAAATGATAGGCGTCAGACCTGTCTTTCGTGTAAAGATCTCCTTAACGGTTGCTTCATCGGTAAAATCAACCGTCTTGCCGGAAGAAGTAATTAAAGCGTTCTTGATCTGCTCGTTCTCAACGAGGTAATCAAAAGTAGTACTGTTCATCATTGCATAGCGAGGAAGTACTCCAATTGACTTTAAATATTTTGTGCCCTGCTGAACGTCTTTTAACGGCTTTGCTGTGTCAGGATGATCCCACGTATCAGTGCCACGGACTTTTAAATAATGCTTTTGCTTATATGTTCCATCGCCATCGTAATCGTAGCCATAAACCATATTGTCACTCTCTGGCTCCCCGGTTCCTATTGCGATAGATGGTTTTCCGTCCTTTGGCGCAAGCAGTGCCATTCGCATTACTTCTGCAGCAATTTCTGCACCATCAATGAGCCTTGCAGCATCATTGTAAATTGATGATATAATGTCTCCGATAAATGGACTATTAGCATCTTCAATCTCCATAAGTCGCATTAAATCTTCCTCACGTACAGTCATGCTCTCACGGAAAAAGACCATCTGTGTAGACTCTTGCTTAAATCCCTCACGGACTCTGATCATCGGAATTGCATCAAAATTACTTGGCTTTAAGATGGCATTTAAGCCTTTGTGTGTCTTAATCCATTTTAACGATAAGCCCAGCTTCTTTCTGTTCGGAAAAAAAGCCTTTCCGACAAAGCCCATGGCATTACTTGGATCTTGTGTACGTCTTACGGCAACTGCCTGTGAATCATAAATATCTGTAATTAAAACTGCCATTGCTCCTCCTTTTTACTCAACCACGATCATAGGCAGGATCTTAGTTAAGTCTGCATCATAAGTGATTCCTGCATTTTGTTCTGCTCTTGACTTGTTGATGTATGCCTTTTTAAGAATCGTTCCTTGTGGCCGATGCTCATACACATCAAAAAGCAAGATTCCAGCTCCGCCTGTCCATGGTGTTGCTGCAACTACTGTTCCTGTTCCGCTAATTACGCTTCCTGCCTTTACAACCTTCTCTCCAGTATCACTATCAGTAGTGCTGACATCTGTAAAATCAATAGTCATTGGCACTCCTTCAAACACCTCTCTGTTTAAGATCTCTGCACCGGATGGACGTATCTCGGTTGTTGCATATCTCATGTCTCCTCTTGCCATTTCTTGCTTCCTTTCTTTACATGTATTGTTTCAGCACAGACTCGTCGACTTCTGTTGAATATGTCGGTAGTGACTTCATGAGTTCAACAGCCTTACTCTCGTGACTATCTCCGTGCCCTGCGTTAACTTCGCCACGCTCTGCCAGGAACTCCTGCATCATCTTTGCCTTGAGTGTTTTCATGTGCTGCCTCAAGATTTCGTTTTCCTTATCTCCGTCTCCATCAGCTCTTGCTTCGGCGTACTGCTGTGCTACTTCCTTAGACATTTCCAAAGTGTCCATGTATGTATTGGTAGATTTCATAATCGTCAACTCACGCTGCATTGCCTTGAACTGCTTGTCTCTCTCGGCTTCCGCTTCTTTCTTTGCTTCCGCTTCCTTCTCTTGAGCTGTCATCTTTTCTCTGAGCTGCTTTGTTTTGGCTGCGTTCTCAGATGCAAGTGCATCAGCTTTGTTTGTGAGTTTCGCAATTTGTGCGTTTGCCTGTGCAAGCTGCACTCTTAATACATCAGCATCAGTTTCCGGTTCGTGATCATCACCTGATCCCTTTGGCTCTTCATGAGTTTCAACCTCCGGTGTCGGCTCTGCAAAAAGCTGCAGGTTTAATTTTCTCTTGGTGGCATTGCGTTCAAATGTTCTGAAAATCGGCTGAGTCTTCATAGATTCATTCCTTTCTGCGTTTGTGCGGTTCTCTCCGCTTTGATTTGTGCGATTATTAAGCTCTTCTCTGAGCTGTTTTGCTCCTTAAAGTCCGTCTCCGACTTGTTTGCCCTAATTTTGTGCAAACAAAAAGCCCTTCAAACCTTCGTTTAAAGAGCCTGTTCTTTGCATAAATTAAGAGTACGTCACCCAGCAGCGACAATTGATTACCTCCTCCGGGTTAGTAAAAGCAACTGCCATATCGTGCGGATACCGCATAAGTGCTTTGCCTACTAAAAAGTAGTCGTTTATCGGTATTGTTGTTTGATCTTCCTTGTGATGTGTTTCGCGTTCTTTTCCATCTATAATTGTGTTCCATGTTTTGTATGTTTTATTTCTGGTTGCCTCTTTGAAGTCTTTATGATTCAAAAAATCAAGGGCTGCGTTTTCACTTATCAGGCGTATTCGGTCTTCCGAGACATAATATTTTTCGTTGACATGATCCGCAGTTACCTGTGCTGTGGATAAACAAAAATCTGATATATAAGCCTTTGTCTCGCTGTCAAGGTCGATATATCGCGCAATCCATTTCAACAATTTTGTTTCAAATTGTTCTGCTGCTTTCTTGGCATCAACTCTACCTGTCTCTTTCATAATCAGGATGAGTAAAATTAAAAAACGCATATCATCTTCAATTTCATTTGAAAATTCAATGCGTTCTTGTTTTTGCTTTTTTGTGATTCCCATTTCACCAAAAAATTTATTGTATGGCATGGACCGTATCTTTTCGATTTCATCAAAACCAAATATCTGTGCCATATCATCACCTTATACTTTCCCAGTTATAGGACTTGTTTCCAACTGATCTATTTGCCTATCAGTTGGTTCGCTGTCTTCCGCTGCTGCGGTTCCACTTGATGCAGCAGCCCTTTGTACTGCTTCTATCATTTCCTTGCTGTCGTTCCATGTAGCCTCGGTGTCTTCAAAACCGTCAATAAATTTAAGTGCGTGTCTACCATGTACACCAGTCTTAATAAGGGTTGATAAAGCATTCGCTTTAACAGACATGTCATAGTTCTTTCTTCTTGAGAAGTGGAAATTGATGTCTCCAACATGTACTCTTTTGATTGGATCATCGTCTTTAAGCACATTTGATGGAGTTAATTGGAGTACTTTTATGATAAGTTTAAGCTCCTCTCTTTGTGCCTTGCTCACAATCTGTTCCTCACGCACAGCGTCAATCTCAGCTGCACTCCATCCACTAGACATATCCATTGCTGTTCCTGTAGAACCACCACCTTCTGAATCTTGTTGTGTAGGTACTTTGCATTTTTGTAAAATTCTTCGCCAGCGTGTATCTATCGCTGTTAATGTTGCGTTTGTATCAAATGCATTAGATAGTGCCTTGATTTGCGGTGTCTTTCCATCTGGTGTTGTGCTAGTAAGTACCCATTGCCCCGACTTCACTTCTATAGGTTTCTTGGTTTTGGGGTCAACTGGAAAATCAACATCATTGCCCCACCATATCTCCTGAGTTTGCTGTGCTGTAAGGTTTGCAAAATCAGAGACTAGTGTGTTAAGTTCGATACAATCTGATATCTGCCTCTCGAAGCAGCCTGTTCTGTCAACAGATCTCTCGTATTCAACTATCGCAATTTTTTTGAGTGGATTTAATGATTTTTTAACAATTTTGCCTTTTGAGACTTCAAAGCGCATCTTGGGAGTAAAGCACGTAAAATATTGTTCACCATTGTCCGTTCTGTATGTTACTCCCATTAGCTTCTTTTGTTTGGCATCATTGCTATATACGCAAAAAGCATATCTTGGGTCTAGCGTATATATATCCACAAGGGCTTCGTCATCTTCTTCAAATTCAGTTTTGATGTCAACAAGTCGATATCCTACACCTACTTTTTCAACAAAATTGCCAAGCTCCTGATTCTTGTAACCTATGTCGCAAGCATTTGTAAGCATTTCGTTAAGTGCAGATATTCCTTCATCGTCTAAGCCTGCTGGTGTTTTGTGTGCGTCTTTGTCGGATCGCTGTATCAGCATTGCTGGCGTTCCCCAGAAATACGCCATTTTGAAATCAGTGATGTAGTTTGCGGCATTATCAGTTACTTTAATATTGATCTCAGGGCGAACAATTTTGGGTCTGTCCAGTGGTTGATCGCCGGCTTCAAAATCTATAAGATATTGCATCTCTAACCGATTAAATTTATGCTTCTCATATGCTTTTGACAATTCTTTGATTATGTTGTCGGCAGTGATTTCTTTTGCGTCCGTATATATCTTTTGACGTCCCTTTAGCATCCACATTCTGTTCGCCCTCCTTTCTTAATAGAATCTTTTGCCGCTGCTACTTTTGGCTTGTATCTTTTTTATAGGCTTAACTGACTGCACAATACCGTCCTGTGTAAGAATGCAAGTCATTTGCTCACATTTCCTACATTGCACTTCAAAAGCGTTTGTCGCTTTCTTGTCATAGCGGAAAATAATCCTTCCACAATTGGGGCATGTAATTATCTGGCTACTCATAGCGTTTTAGCTGACAGCAGCATCGAGTCTTGCAATTTGTATACTTCGTCCTGGAAAGACTCGTAATCGGAATTGCATTCCTTCCGGTTCTGCTTGTATAACTCATGGTCGTTTATCCAGTTGCTAAACTGGACTTCTTTGGGGTTGTTTGAATTGATTGATGCCTGAAACGCAAAAACCACTTGATCATTTACTGTGCTGCCTCCTGACAGCGATATACTCTTGCTTCTAATCGTTAACATGGCTGTCTCCTTTTTGGGTAATAAAAAAGCGCCTTACATATGTATGGCGCAATTAACTTTATTTCATACTTTTCTATGTTGAGGGTATCATAGTAATAGCATGTATTCAAGATGATATCTTGTGTCATTTAGTGATATTAAATGATAGGTTTTAGTGTTATAGGTAACCATGAAATTCCAATTAAAATGTCATAGTTAATATTGAATTGTTTTTTATCTGTCTACCAATACTTTCCTTGATTGATAGCTTGATTACTCTCTTGATTACTCTCTTGATTACTCTCTTGATTACGGGAGCTTTGAAATCCGCATAAATACTAGCTTTTTGATATGCATAGGTAACCAAGAAATTCCGCATGAGTAACCAAGAAATTCCGCATGAGTAACCAAGAAATTCCGCATGAGTAACCAAGAAATTCCGCATGAGTAACCAAGAAATTCCATAAAATATAAAAAGGTAACAATTTTATATTTACAATGGTAACTTATGGTGCTATAATAAACATAAAAGTAGAGAAAGAGAGGTTTTACACATGGCTAGAAAAAAGATTGGGCCAATAACCAGTTTAGGAAATGGAGACAAACTTACTGTTCAAAAAAGTTTACCGCTGTTTTCCTTGTGGCGTTCCGAGCTATCGCTTGCAGAATTTAAGATACTTGACACTTATTTATCACGAATAGACAGTCACAAGCCAGACAGGAGAACGGTTGTTTTCGAGAAAGGCGAACTTGAAAAAATTTTAGGAGTAAAAAAAATCAACAATCAAGACCTCAAGGCAAGATTAAAACATCTTATGGGAAATGTAATAGAAGTGCAAGATGATAGTGAAAAACAAGGTTTTAGATTGGTGACGTTATTTGAAGAAGCAACGGCAGATCAAGATGATTACGGTCTGTGGCAAGTAAAGCTAGAGTGTTCTCAAAAAGCAATGAAGTATTTTTTTAATATTGAAAACCTCGGATATCTTCGGTATAAGCTGCGCTGCATAACATTACTCACAAGCCGTTATACTTATATCATGTTTACGTATCTTGAGCAAAACCGTTTTCGAAAAAGTTGGGAAGTGCAGCTTGATGAATTAAGGCAAATACTTGATTGTGATAAAGAGGAATTGTATAAAGAATACAAGTTTTTCAATCAAAAGATATTGAAACGTGTTCAGAAAGAAATGGATGAAAAAACTGAATGCCGGTATACATATGAACCCATTAAGAAAGGGCGAACGGTAGTTGGTATAAGATTTGAAGTCGAAACATTACCTATATTGGAAGTGCAAGTTCCAGAAGCGCCAGTGCCGAAGGAAGGGGAGCCAGATCGCCCGATGTGGGAAGCTGCATTGAAAGAATGGAAGTTATCACAGGCACAATTGGACGAGCTTCAAACATTGCTCGTAACAGTGCCAACTCATAAGTTGCCTAGCTGTCAGAAGGAAGATCTGGAAAAGGTTTACTACCAGTATATGGCACAGAAGGCAGCAGAGATTAAACGCAGGAATGAACAGAAGCGCATCCGTAGTCGCTTTTCGTATTTGCGAAAACTCATGCAGGAAGATATAGCATCAAAGCCACCGCAGGAAGGAAATCAGAAATCACAGGCGGTTGCAAGGGGGACACAGGCATTTCAAAACTTTACAGAGCGTAAGAATAACAATTATACAGGCAAGATTATGGACAAGTTGAAAAGTGATTTAAAGGAATTTCAGGAAAATCAAAGTTGCTGAAACATCAATAGCAGGAGAATTTTGCTTCTCCTGCTATTTTTTATTATAGGCTTTAGCCTGTTGAACTGCTTGGAGTTTTTCGTGTTCCGAAAAATGAAGAGTAGTTCAACAATAAACCACCCGCTATGCGGGTGCGAGTCGAATGTTATACAAAAAAAATTACCTTTCCGTGTACAATAGAGTTGTTCAGGCTATATTGCAGAAAGGAAAGGTAATTTATGGCGAAGAAAGAAAATGCACTTGCACATACGAAATGGATGTGTAAATATCATATCGTCTTCACACCTAAGTATAGACGAAAAATGATATATAATCAATATCGAGAAGATGTTCGAGAGATTATAAAACAATTATGTAGTTATAAGGGTGTGGAAATTCTTGGAGGAAATGTGATGTCAGATCATGTGCATATTTTGGTAAGTATTCCACCTAAAATGAGTGTATCATCGTTCATGGGATATTTAAAAGGAAAGAGTGCGCTGATGATGTTCGACAGACACGCAAACTTAAAGTATAAATTTGGAAATCGACATTTCTGGTCAGAAGGCTATTATGTGAGTACAGTAGGATTAAATGAAGCCGTAATCAAAAAGTATATCCAAGACCAGGAGAAGTACGATATTGCAATGGATAAGTTAAGTGTAAAAGAATATGAAGACCCTTTTAAGGGTTAAGGCTAAGTAGTAACAACACCCTTTAAAGGGTAGCGACGAGTCAAGAGCAGTATGGCTTGAACGGAGCTATGGGAATCCTGTGTTAACAGAGTTCCCATAGTGAAAAGAGAAAGCCAGCGCCTTTAGACGTTGGCCTAGTAACAATGGGCTTATAGCCCTAGTACAAACCACCCGTTTAACGGGTGGTCATGACTTGGTTCAGATATTCACTCCCGAACTTTTTCTCAAATTCGTTTAATGCTTCTTTGTGGAGTTTAAAAACATGCCGCTGCGTAAAATGTAACTCATCTACTATTTCGCACCATTGTTGCTGTGCAACGTAACGTTTGAACAGTATATTATAATACTTGAACTCAAGCTGCTCCATTTGAACAATGATTTTAGATTTTAAATCCACAAAAGAATCAATCATTGAATCAATTTCGCGTTCCATATCTACCAACTTGCAAATCGTAGATGCAGTCTTGTCTGTGGCATGTCCAGTTTGCACATTGACATCTTTTACACAACTCGGAACCGAACAAAGCATATTCTTTAACTGTGTTTTTTCATAGATCTTGTTCGATATTTTAAGATCAAGTACACTAATTTGCGAAAGATAGTGTTTTGTATCCATACATGTCTCCAATCTTAATAGATGCTGTTAATGATTCTTGTTGGTCTTGGTTTTCTGCGCTGTATGCGTAATGCGAAGTTTGCAAATGTATCTGGTACATCATCAAGCTGCTTTTTTCCACTGGTGGAATACTGAGCCAAAAGAGACATCATTACACCATATGGCTCTTTTGGTGTATAAAGTTTTTTGTCTTTAAAGACAACGTGCTGCAATATCCAGTTCGAACACTGATATATTCTCGCTTCTTTGTTTGTTTCAGTCATTCGGGAAGATATATTGCAAATCCAGCCTTTCTCAAGGACACGTTTATCAACTTCCAGAGAAACACGGTCTCCACCACTATTACCCTCAAATTCGCAATCTTCAACCTTGTTGTCAGCAAGGAGGTTTGCAGAATTTTCGTACTGCGCCTCATAATCAGAAGAATTACTGCACACACAGTCTACGCAGTAATACAAATCTTTTCCTTCGTACTTTATAAGTACTGGAAGAACGAAGAAATCAGTACCTGTTGATTTTGTATCGGCTTGAGCAGTGATACGTTCAATTTTTGAGGTCGGAAGTTCCTTGTATCGCATGATTTTTTCTTCTGGAAACAGCAGTCCTTCTCTTTCGACTGGCTGTTGCATGTAAAGGCAGTTGTATGACACATCATCCATCAACAGCGCTTGCTTTGCAAAGAACTCCTTTGTAAAGCCGCCTATTGCATAGTCAAAGTTGCTGTCGCCTGTCTCCGGGTCTGTGGCAGGAATAGAAATAACCCTTACGCGGTTGTTTCCATCGTATATATCTATCAGCCTTCCAATAACATCTTGAGTTGACCAACGTGTTGCTTGCATGATCTCTTTGCAAGGATTATTATTGCTATCAACTGTTTTTCGCTGCAATGCATCTACAGTATAAGCTCCCCACATCTTGTCGAGGTAGTTCTTGTTCAAGGCTTCTTCTAGGCTACCTATCATATCATCGGTAAGTAAAAATTTGCTTGCGCGAACTTTTCCGGCACTCTTCGCACCTACAGATGTTGTTTGCAAAGATGGAAATGGCTTATATTTTCCAACATTGAATTGTTGCATCAGTGCATTTGTAGATGTGATTTTCAAGTCTGGGAAGATATCGTGCCAAGCGTATTCAAGTGCATCATCAACCATTTGATAGACACCATCGTAATACATTCGCGTAATATCGCCTGAGTGTGAATAGAACAGGCTGTAATCGTCCGGAAACCAACCAATTACGGCTGAATGGAAGAACTTGAGTAGAGTCGTCTTGCCTGTTCCAGGCGGCATGGATATACACAGAATGTCGTACTTATCATCAAGCATACCTTGATAAGATTCTATAAGCTGGAACTTCTCGAACTGCTTAATCTTTGGCTTGTAGAACATCTTTCGAGGTTCGCGCTTGTGCTCTAAGAATAGTAAATAATCATTGAATATTCTTGCTCGTGCACCATTCAGATAAGTCTGCCAATACAGTTTGTCCCACTCGTCACCCTCTACTTTTCTGTTGCGGTTGCAGTACCATCGGACATAGCTATTTACATGGTCACCATACCCTCTGTACGCATCAAGATTCTTAAAATCGCGATTTGGTATAAACTCGTTGGCATCAAGCAGAATCAGTCTTGCTCCGCCACATAAGGTGTTGAGCTGACTGTATGTAGGCTGCATGATGATCTGGCGCTGTATATTCTCCACACGTTCTTTGTGCTGTCTTAACTCTAACAAAAAGAGGCTCCTCCTTTCCTAACACTTAAAGAAGAGCCTCCATTTTGGCTGTTACATAATCACCATTTTGATTATGCCATTTTAAATTTATTTTCTTACTATGTCTTCTTTGTTCACCCAACCATAGACATTATCACCTATGATGTGATACTGATGCTTGCCACTCTCACAAATACTTGTTACAGTTGCAACTTCTGGAATTGCAGTGATTGGCTTATCAGCCCATGCTGACATATACTGTTTATTGCCCGTAAATTGGACTTTATCGCCTAAGTTTATAACTTGTGCGTTGGCATTTGGAGAATAGCTGTAATAGCCGCTTCCTGCCTTTGTAAAGGCATATCCGCAAGCCTCTCCCGGCCATACAATCTTATACCATCCAGAAGCTGTGATATCAAGGACTTCTACGGCTACATCTTTTTTGATTACTGCAAGGGACGTTGCACCAATGTCGGCGCCATTGCGTACATGCATAGCCTGCTTTGCTACTGCTGTACCTATGCCAGTACCGCAGAGTGTAGTGTTACCAGTTGAGATAATCTCGCACTCCACTTTAGAGCCATCGTCCAGTACTACTACAGTATGTCCCTGTACAGTTGTACACAAAATATCTCCACGCATCTGATATGCTGAGGACTCTGTACATTTTGGCTCACGGATGATTTCAAATTCATCTGTAGCATCCAAAACCTCAACTTCGTTGGCAGTAGAAAACCACGGAATGTCGCGCTGCAAAGCATATGCCACGCATGCACGTACAAGGCTGCTACAGTCTGTCTCCACTGGGGTGTTAACCTTGCTGCAATCCCATCCGTACTGCTTAGCCTTGTCGTACAAATCCCAAGACGTAGACTGATCGTAACCGATATTATTATTTGCGCACGCTGCTTCCATGCACTGTGCAATGCGCTCACGCACTGCTGCATCTTTAGCACGGATAACTACCCACCCCTTATCATGGCGATACCATGCTTCTACAGCTACTTCCTGCCCTGTCTGATCTCCTGCCTGTCCGCCAATCACTTTTCCATTCTCATCAATTCTCGCCGAACCTACTCTAACCATTTATTTTCCTCCATTCAGTGTAAAAAAGCCAATCTTCTGCTAATATGTCTTCAACAGAAGGTGTCCAGTCAATTTGTGTACCATTTGGATACACAAGAGCAATAGTTGTTTTGCTATTTTCTACAAGTTTAAGATATATTTTTTTCTCATGCCAGGCTTTACGTGTTATTTCGCAACCGTCTTTGAGTGCAAAAAGAGCATGGTTAAAAGAAAATGGTCTTGAGAAGTAGAATGCTCCCAATTTCGAACGATCTGCTTCATCTGCTGGATACCAGTCAATTGCATATAAAGCCTCAAATACATAATCAATATGATCTTGGTCATTCATTGCGAAAAGCTTTTCGTCTGTATGCCCTGTAGGATATTTGATCATAATTGTCTTCCGTTCATTATCCCAATACCAAATTTCAGGATATTTTCGGCGTTTCATTGGGATTCCGTCCTGCATGTTGAAAATTGCTATTCTTGAATCCATGGTGCTTAATCCTCTTCGTAGATGATATCTAGCCCATACGCAACAGCTGCATCATGTTCGATACGGCATCCACGAGCATTTTCCCATCCTTTACAGAAATATGCAGCATGGCACAGGCTCATGTTCTCCAGAGACTTTGCCAAGAAACAGAGTGGAATCTGTACAACACCGCGTGCCTTCATTGACTCGTTGCTGTACCACTCGTCTGTAAAAAGAGTATTTACGATTTCATAGCCCTTCGTCTCTAAAGCTGTAACAGCCTTTTCTCTTGTTGCAACAATTTCCTCATCAGTTTTGCCAGCCATTGGCTGTGAAAGCATAGCCTTCTTTTTTACTGGCAGTTTTTTGATGGCATCAATCGCAATATTCAGTGCTTCGTATTTTCTTTTCCTGTCTGGATCATCGTAAGTATCGGTGTCCTTTTTAATGCAATTATCACACATATTTTCCAGCAAGCGTGTAGCACCTGTAAGTTCTTCATATGTGTAAGTAGGTGTTAAAATTTCCATAGAATCCTCCTTCAAACCATCAAGGCTATAATTGTTGTTGCTAAGAATACAATAGTTGTAAACAGAAGTATTTTTTGGTTGCGTTTTAGGCTATACAGAGTGTAGAATGCATCTACAGCGATCATTCTCTCACTGAAATACTGATTTGTATAATCGTTATAGCGGTCGCGGCCAAGTAGATCTTTTAAAAAATCATTTTGTATGTGATTCAGGCGTTCATAACGCTTTCGATAATATCCAGTTTCCCATTCCAGACTTTCTTTTGTATAAATTTCCCAATCATCACTTACTGAGGCTTTCAACAAAGATCTTAAACGTTCATGAGATATTTGAACAGTTGAAAGGTTGTCAAGAGTCTGCTTAACATATTCTGGGTGCAAATACTCTTCACCGGTCCATAATCTTACATTTTGACCATTTTCTGAGGCTTTTAAGGCATCTTAGTATGTCATAAAGATTTTTCTCCTTTCCTAAGTGTTTGGCGACAGATTTCTAGGTTTTTCAAGCTTTATCACAGCAAAGTTCATTTTCAAATCCTTGTTATGGTCCTTTAAAATCGAATGTATTACACGCGTTTACTATGTAAATGTAAAGTTTACTCGTGGTGAGTTGCCTTGAGTCCCCATTCAGGCAAGAAATTGATCTCATAATGGTACTTGTCTACCTCTGAACCGGAGATATCTTCAACCACGTACATGGTGTATTCGTTCAGATATACGTAGTCTTTCTGATATTTGCCTTCGGCAGTCTCGATGATAACCTCAAGTTCATTCGATGTATTGTTCTTTAATGCAAATGTTCCAGTCAGCTCCAGAAGAACTGTGTCGGTTCTTGCGTTCAGAACAGTAAGCTTCCTAGTCACGTTGAAGTTGTCCGCCTGCTTAGAGATATTAGAACTTACCTGATCGGCTTCTGTACAGCCAATGGCTGCACCAGAAAGCATCACTGCGGCTGCAAGGGTAACAATTAGTCTTTTTAATTTCATTGTCCATGTCCTCCATTGGTTGATTCATTAAATCTTTTTACACCATTTGAAAAAATATCAGGATCTTTTTCAAAACAAATGTAATGACGGCCAGTATTCACAGCTGCGATAGCAGTTGTCATACTTCCAGCGCACATATCAAGTACTGTGTCGTTTGGGTTACTATAAGATTTAATCAAGTATTCAATAAGCGCAACTGGCTTCTGCGTAGGATGTACAGCTGATTTCTGGACATCTTTTGGAAACCTTAATACAGATCTTGGATACCTCTCTGTGCTATCGTAAGTTGTTAAACTGTATTTTTGATAATTTGTCGTTTCCTTACAATTCAATTTATGGTTTGCTTTGCTTACCTTTCTGGGATTACCAGTAGACTTTTGTGGATTGTATGTAGGAGTTTTTTTATAAAAAACACAAATATCCTCGTGTGATCTGAGTGGCATTCGGTTTGCATTTAAAAAACCAGTCGGCTGATTCTTTTCCCACACTAGATTGTATCTCCAATTTTTTCTATTGCTTTGCATCAAATCAGCAGTAAACATTCCACTCGCAAACAATATAATAGCGCCTGTGTCTTTGATGATTCTGTCAATTCCTTTCCAAAGCTCAGCCAGTGGAATAGCAGCATCCCATTTATTATGAGTTATTCCATATGGCAAATCTGCGCAAATCATATCAATAGATTTATCTGGAATATCTTTCATGCCAATGAGACAATCAATATTTTTCATGTAGTCAACAGTCATCGGCACACAACCTTCTTGCTAACTTCGGCAACACTGATTCCGGCTGCAGTTCGCCGTACCTCAACGTCTTTACCTTTTTTGAGTGCCGCCGCTATAAGGGCGGCTTGCTCCACAACTTTTGTTTGTAAATCATCTTTAATCAACTAGTCCTGCCTCCTTCCACGCCTTATGTACTTTCTCACCGTTCCATGCAATCCAGTCCACCATTTCTTCATTCGTCGCCCATCCCTGCATCGAAAAATTTGAGTTGTAGACAAGTCCAGACTCGTTAAAGAAAGCGTGTACAATTTCATGCCTAAGCACTTGTTTCATTCGTCCTGCTGGGTCAGTTGCGATTGGATCACAGTCTGGGTTAGCAGTCTGGTCGATGAGGAAGATTTTTTTACTATATGGGTCAGTCCACCCATCACAGCCCTCACACGTTTTATACTGATCGTGTTGAACTACTGTAATCTGATACTCACATCCGAGTACCGTTATACTATTTTTAGGATTCATCATGTTATTATCTCCGTTCTACGATTCAATCGAACACATTCCGATACACTGTGGCGTGTCAAAAATCTTTTCTCGCATTCGTCTAGTGCAGACATATCTGCCTTCTTTCCAGTTAATGCGCTCGTCTTTTCCTTCATCACACGTTATTGTCAAATCTCCGATATCAAATGGATTTCCATATGCTTTCCAGTCTTCGACAACGTAGTGGAACATATCTTCGACAGAATCAAAGATTCTCATTTCTGCCATTGCGTCGCATAATGCTCCTCTGTGTGGTCTATATTTCACCATGAATCAGCCCTCCTCAAAAGCATAGTCTTTGATCTTATTGTCAACGAATCGAATCTGGCTAGGATTTACCTCGCCCATCGTGCCATCATTATACTCTACAAGCCCAAATATCATGCTCATTTGTCCCTCAGGACAACCGCCAATATACAAATCCGCTGCAACAGGCTTTGCAAAATTTTCCCACATATGGAATAACGCTTTCTTTTCTTCGCCATTTTGAGTTACAATACATGGACGAACCCCAAAGTTGATTTCTATATTCTGCATTCTCATACCTCCAGTGTACGTGTATACTTGTATCAACGTACATATATATAGCTAGCATAATGTACGTGTATATAGCTAGCAAGTTAATACAAGTGTTTATAGAACAGCATTTCTCGAATACTGCCAGACATGTAGTGTGATAAACTCTTTACAATCACTCCATGTTTGCTGCCATAATCAGTTTTTAGATATTCCTCAATCAAAACCTTATTGCTTTGAAGGTCATCATAGTCATCTTTTAAAGATTCTGGCGACTTGATATAGCTTCTCGCAACTCGTTTAAGGCTCTCGTCTGATAAATTCTTAGCGTTAAGGCCTTTAGATGCTTTGTATTGGTGGTTAAACTCAAATATGATGGCGGTCAGGCTGCTATATTCCTTATCAACCCAGTCATCTTCCTGTTGCTTTGTAGCGAAGATGTTTTTAGGATTGTTTGAATACAGTCTGTGAAGCTCATCTTTAAGAATTGACTCCTTAGACTTGATAAAATCATCTGGATCAACAATAGGTTTTTTCTTTTTGGGCTTGTCCCCTGAGTTTTGAGCACTTTTAGTGCGCGAAACCATGTATTTATCCCTATTATCTACTTTAGTTGATAATAGGGCATGTTCTTTATCTGTATCACTTAAACTACTATTATACTTAATATCTATTGTATTACTTATCTGTGGACTTTTTTCAACCCCACCCTGTTGATTTTTCTCCATACCCCCACATGGATTTTTTTCCATGTTAGAAGAAATAGATTTTTCATTGACAAAAGAATCAAAAAATTTCTGGGTGAGGATAATGATTCGCTTGTCGATTTCTTTAGTGTTTTCTTTGTATTCAAAGATTCTTTCAATCAATCCCAGTTGCTCAAATTTCAAAAGCATCTTTTGAATACTATTTTCTTTTAAGCCAATGAAGTTGGCAAAATGCTTGTTAGAAGCAAAACAGCCTTTGTCTTTTTGAGTAAGGCTGTATATCTCAATTAACAAGAATTTCTCCCTAGGGCTTAAATCTGGTGATAAATAAAGACGTTCTGGAATCCAGATTCCTTTAAAATCTCTGCCCTCTGATATTACTATTTCTTTTTTTGCCTTCTCTGACATCTGTTTTACCTCCTGTGCGATAATGTATTCCTGTGATTACAAATCAGTTGCCAGGCAGTCACAGGTTCTGCTTTTCGGGAGCTACCCTAGGCAACTGGAGCGCCGCGAGAAGGATTCGAACCCTCAGTCCTGTTACGGATCACTAGTTTTCAGAACTAGCCCAGTACCATTGTGGCATCGCGGCAAAAGTGGGTAGAGTAGGACTTGAACCTACATGTCCGAAGACGACAGATTTACAGTCTGCTGCAATACCAATTCTGCACATCTACCCAAAGACCGCCTATACGGTTGCGGCTGACTTGTCCGCAGGTTGATTCTCACGGGAAGTTGCAGTTGCTACTTTGTGGGAAAAGAGAAAGGGATTTCACAAAGAAAAAACCACATTGTTTACAAACTGCATATGGACCCTCTGGGACTCGAACCCAGACCCGGCTGCTTATGAGGCAGCTGCCCTAACCTATTGAGCTAAAGGTCCGTATGCGCCATATGGGACTTGAACCCACGACGCCTTGATTAAAAGTCAAGTGCTCTCCCAGCTGAGCTAATGGCGCAACAGGGCTAGTTGGAATCGAACCAACAGTGCAGGAATCAAAATCCTATGCCTTACTATTTGGCGATAGCCCCAGCGTGATCTTATCCTCACAGACCACTGGCTGTCAAGACAAGATTCATGATAAAACACGTAGAAAGCACTACAGCACTGACGAGTCTTTCTCTGGATCTTTTTTCATTAAGCCACCCTATAATAGAGATCAGCATAAAGATGTTGAAAAGAGATGCCAGAATGCGGAGAATAAGAACAAACATTAAATATCCCCTTCCTTTCTATGGAGTGAATTTTCAGCTTTGAAGCCATCAGGATAGCGTTCCCAAAGTTTCTTGTTGTTTTTGATTGCAATATTCTCAAGGGTGGTATCAAGTGCCTCAGCAGTAAGTGCCAGATAATACAGCACATCGCCACACTCCTTGATAAGATGCTCTCTATCAAATGGATGCCCCTGAAAAATCTGCTTTTTGAGAAGATCAACAAGCTCACCTGCTTCACCGGCAGTACCGAGGATACCATTCATAAGCATGTTTTCCTTTGTTGCTTTTGTTACGTCTGATGCGGTTCTCATTACACCGCGCTGATATTCATTAAATGTCATTTTGGTTCCTTTCCAGTGATAAGATCACTATACGGCAATGTTTCAATCCAGCTGCAAAAATCTTGCCATTCGTCCAGTTTATGGTTACGGCGTGCTTTATAGATGTTTGCAAGGACTTCATAGTTAAGCGTTACGTTCCTGGTCTGATTATAAGAATCAGGTAGCAGTTGAATTAGTTGCCACCAATACTTCTTTTCCTTGGTAGCAAGATATTTTTGCCTGTAAAAATTAAGCACACGGATTGTCTGATTCAACAGGCCGATTGGTGAATGCTCTGCCCCGTGAAATATTGGGAAATCAGATTCAGTGCTTTCAAAGCCAATAAGATGCTCTGCTGAGAAATCATCTAATGTAAATTCTTTGGCATCAATTCGATGCATGGTGCTACAACTATTCTTTGAAGTGCCTACGGAATATGTGTCTGCTTCTTTCCACCAATAAAGTGGTGCGGTGATTCTGATGCATACCGGAAGCATACGCATAAACTTGCGATGATCGGAGCCGTATGAAGATAAACGTCGCATAAGTGCCATATCTTCTTTGCCAACTATAAATTGTGGAGACCATGTACATTTATCTGGTTGGATACTATCGCAGGTATCGCAATCACGTTCTTCACCGAGGTGAAGACAGCCCCAATGACTATCACTTTTAAACCATGAATTGAAGGAATTTCGAAGACCTTCAATAGCAAATTCTATTTGTTCTGGGCTTGGTAATACAGCATGTTCTAATTTAATCATAAAAACTCCTCTGCGTTGAATGCTTCTTTTTCACATTCGATAAAATATTCCAAAATTTTATCAAAAAATACATATTCGAAATATTCAAGAAGTTGACGAGCGTCAAGGTTTTCCAGTAAACAAAGCTCAAAAGCATAGTTAAAGCGGTGCAGAGTACCATCATATAATTTTTTATTAAAAGTAACAGTTATGTGGTTAAAACACGGTGGCAAAGCTTTAGCATCAATTCCAAAAGACTTGCTAAGCTTGATCAGCGCAGAAATGCATTTGTCTATATCACTCATAGGCACTCCTTTCTTATCGAGTTGCTGACAAAATAATCTTGTTATTACACTGTGGACAGATGATGTAATACTCTTTCGCTTGAATAGGTTTTGGCAGCGAATAGTCTAGCTCAGCAGCTAATGATTCACAAGACGGTAATGTGTTTTTTTGGACATCAGTTGCCTCATCATAACTTAAAAGTGCACCGCAATGCGAGCAACCAATTTGCTGTAATGTACCATGTTTCAGAATTTTTATCATTCCACATAACCTCCTAAATTTCGGTTAATCACCTTGTCAACCTCGACAGACTTAACGATAAAGTGTTCATTGATTTCTTTTTCAATTTCAGAATCACTCATTCCATCGTAGTATCTAGCATGGTCGCGATATTCATTTATGGTTTTTTTATATTTAACTTTTGTTTGCTCAATAGCGGCTTTTACTTTATCTTTGGACTGAAAGACACCGATCAATTTGAGCAAAGAACCATAGGAATCAAAATAGGAATCAAAGGTTAAAACAAAAACTCTCATAAGACATCCTCCTAGCTTCGCTTTGTAGCAAAATCTTTAAGTGTTCCAAGAAGTGCCTCTTTTGATCCAAATTCTGGAAGCTCCAAGATTAAAGCAGCTCTGCAAAAGCTGATTGTAGCATCAAGCCCCAAAACAAGCTCTAATTGCTCTAACTGTTCTTTACCTATAGTATTTGATGCTGAATGAACTGAAATTGATTGTGGGGCATTCTGTGGCTTTACAGCGGTATTTTGAGAACTTGACTTAGCAGCCATTACATCATTCTGCTGCTTAGTCTTAACCATAAAGTCCAAAATGTACTGACAAAGCTCAAGACGCTCTTTACATGCTTTTATTTTATTTGCATCTGGATTAGGCACAGCTGAGAAATCGTTGACTTGCTTTTGATATCCAGAAATAACACCTTGCAACCATGTTGTTGCATTTTCAAATTTTGTAGCCATTACTCCTCCTATTCATCCAAAAGAGATATTGCTTTGACAAATTCACGAGGAAAGAGAGTTCTTGAGAAGTTGGAAGCGCAGGATACGTAAAACAATTCTTTTTTGGTTAGATAGCCATAGTATCCACCTCGCGAACTGCAATAAGCTTCTATTGTTTCACTTGTGCCGTCAATAAATTTAACTAAAACTAATTTTCTTTCCATTGCTTATTCCTCCGGCATGTAGTAGATATCTGTCAAGAAGCTAGAAGCAGAAATATTTAATTCCTCAAATACCTCGGCTGCTCTGGCTGGAGTCTTATACTCTGCAAGTACCATGTCTTGGTTTGCAGTCCTTGCAAAGATAGTTTCATCACGTCTCAGCAAAGCAACGTTATAAAACTCAACAGATTTGGTTTTACACTGTGAAATGATTCTCATTAGATAACCTCCTGTTCTTGTGTTCTATCTGGCATGTAACCATTTGGGTAACGTTTATTCGTTCACGATTGATTCCGTGTCCTTCACGGCACAACTGGCAAACCAGTATGTCACCGCAATGCTGACATTCGTCAGTTATTTCTTTGGTTGATATTTTCATTTTATAGTTTGAGTATATTATGCCTTGGCGCTATGGCAAAGAAACTGTCAAGGCTCACAGCTTTCAGGTCGCGATTCCCTATCTTTGCCATATGTGTAGTTACGAGTTAAAAGGGGCTTTTTATTTTGGAAAAATATTTTGGGGACTAAGTAGCCCCATGCCGGGGGCACGCTCTCAGACCCCTACACCCCCTTTTCGTGTGATCATCTGGCAGCTGTGCAGCTGGTTGCGGCTCCTGATCCTATGGCGGCAAAACCTAAATTGTGCGTATTTGTATATACAAAAGCAACAGCGTTTTGCTGCCCTGGTCTGAGTATACGCACCATTGACCGTTAAAAGTACGTATAACAAACATTATACGTACTCTATGTTACTTTGAAGATTAACACATATCAAGAAACCTTGACTAATCTTAATTTAAATCGTCAGATAATTTAAAATCCGATAGCTTCGGGGCTTCTGGCTCTGCATCAATGACTTTTTCCCACTCTTCCGCCGTTATCTGTTTGGCTTCTGGTGCTGCCTCAGCTGATAACCGGAACTCCGATGCGTTGACATAGTCGGAGTTGTTAGTAAGATCAAAAATTGCAAGCACTGGTGGCATTTTGCCAGTAAATGCAAGCTGCTTCTTGCAAGCTGTTATAACGCCTTTTACCGCGTCTATAGTAGACTTCCAATCACTGCTACGCTTTTCGTAGCCCGTGATCATGTGCCGCGTAACTCCCAAAAATGCCGCCCAGGACTCTATATCAGGCACTAGGCGCAGCTTTCCGCCTTCCGTTGGGGTTTTGTTTACGTTCCGGACAAATGTCAGATACTCTTCTGAGTCGTGCTTGAAACTTTTTAGCCCTTCGGGAGAGTTGCTATACATGGGCTGTGAACCTTTTTCACGTGCTCTAGCTAGCCCCTGCAGAGATACGTCAAGGATAGCGTCCAGTTCGTCTCCGTCCATGGTTTCTGCAATATCCCTATAGCTTGGCATTCGTTTCCCTCCTCTTGGCATTCTGTAGCCCTCCTTTCCCTGTATTTCTTTTTGTCGTGCGTATATGTGGCTATATCTTAGCCTTTCCCCTTTAAACACCTTCTAGCCGCCTTCTGTGCCCTTCTAGCGCACTTCTGTGTGTGCTCATCGTGTCCAGCTCTCGTCTGTGTCCGCCCCGGCTGCCTGTCCTGACTGTGTCCGTCTTTGACTTGATCACCTGTCTGTTGTCAACTCCTGCACTCTGTATCTGTATATACTTAGATACACTATACACATACCTACTTACCAGATATCTATATACTGTACATACAGATATACACATATACTTATACCTATACAGTACATAGAGATATACTATACATACTCACCTTATATATACTGTACATATATACCTTATACAGATATACTTAATATATATTATCAGGCAATATATTATATATACTCTATATACACTGTACATATACAGATATTATATACATATGCACCATATAATTATAAATATAATATAAATACACTGATAATATATTAAGTATATATACCATATACATATACAGTAAATATATATACTGTATATATTATATATAAGGAAGCGACACGGAAAAGCTGTAGGCCTGGGGAAAGAAAAAAACCCATGACCAGAAAAAGAAGCACCGTGTTTTAGCACGGCTTGGAATCTTTTCCGATCATGGGCTATATACTCTATATATCCATATCTAGGCTACATATAAATACTATATATAGTAGCTTAATTACATAATACAACAATATGAGGTGTAAATCAAGTTAAATATTTTTAAAAGTGCAAGTTGCACAAATTAAAAATTTACGGCTGAATGTCTGAAAATAGGCAAAGAAAAAACGGCAGGCGCACAGCTTGCCGTGCTTCTTTCTGAATTTTTAAGAGTTGGGATAAGCCAAAACAAAGCGCTCTGTTGTAGGGTCCTCTTTGATTACGCTTCCGGGATACTCTCTAAGCTGCCGTTTTAACTCCTTCAGATCTGCATAGGCTTCTTTTTGGTAGCTTCTTAGCTCCTGTGAGGTGTAGTTGTGTAAGTAGCCATAGCCTAAATTGTCATCTATAATCGCGTTCTCGTGCTCTATGATCTTGTCATACAGTACTTTCTTTATGTGCCCATCGTCACACAACACGGACACATATTTTTTTCGCTCTCTTTTGTGTGGTTTTTTGAGCTTGCTTGGGGTTGGCACTGGAAGACTTTTGGGAGTGCCTACAGGCAAAAAGCCCCGGTCTGTTGCTCCCATCTTTACGGCGAGACCATCGGCCAGAATCTCGTATACATCGCCTACTTTCGAGCACTCAAAAGCTCCAGTTGACAGTTGTAATTGTAGTTCAGTGTAGCAGTCAATATCTGATTCTCCAACGATCTGCAAAATAGAAAAATCGTTGGTCCCTGTTTTGTCACTGTTCTGCACCTCGATGGAGCGCGGAGAATTTGGGCGTGATATATCGGATACATAGGAGCGATAAAAGCTTTCGCGCTGGCGGTGTCCCTCGGCTCCATACACTCTAAAAATTTTAACCGTTTGCATAAAACTTCTTTCTGCCCGGCTCTAACCTTGCCGGGCAGATGTGAGCTACTGTTCAAAAGTGGCAAGTGCTGCACAGATACCGGCGGCTTCTTCTTTGTCACATCTACGCTCAAACATGAGCTGGTAATAGTCACTGCTTCGCCATCCCCCATCAAAAAGGGAGACAGCCTCATCCGTTGCCAGTGCGTCAGATTTTACTTGCTGCGCTCTCGCTGTGAACTCATCGTACGGCTTTTCATGGCTTGAATCAGAAATTATATCAACATCAACGCGGCGGTTGTTGTCTGGGTCTTCATCATCGACAAAATCACCTGTGCAATTTTGCCAGTCAAAAGCATAGTTAATGACGTCATCGACGCTATCCACCTTATAAGCCCCTTGTTCATATTTGAAAGAGCCATCAACTAAAAGATCGGTGCTGAGGTCTTGGCTATACTGGCCATTGTTCCATACCCTCATAGTAATTTCTACGAGTCTTTTTTCGTCCTTAATTTTCATCTTTTTCCTTTCTGCCTTCGTAACCTCCGGGGCGGGTGTTTTGATATTTACCAGATTTCAACGCCGAGCTTGTCGGCTGCTGCGCTTACTACGTCCTCTACGGTGTCACTGTCGTACTCGTCCGCCATATCAGCCAGTTCACACAGGCGGCGGCAGTCGTCCGGGTTCCACTCTCTGCTAGACTTGATGCGATATGCTACAGCCTCAGGAACGTCTAAATCTTTAAAAAGCTCATGTCCTGCTGCACCCATGCGGCTCCAGTTGAACTCAACGGATTCGATGTACTGGGCGTCTGTGTAGCGGTCTGGCGTTGCCTTTGTTTCTGCGATCAAGTCACCCATTTCCGGATGATACTCCATCTCCTCAAGCTCCTCTGCTACTTCTTCCATAGTCTTTCCACCCCACTGGTAAGACTCGAACGGGTCTGCATATGGTCAGTTTTCGCGAGCTGCTGCCAGAACTGACAGCCCTGTTCCTGGGTCAGCCTCGAAACCGTTGAGAACATTTACAACCTTGCCGCCTTCATCGCGTGTCACTGCATCAATAACGCCGCCATTACCCTCATAAAACTTTGTTGTATACTGCTGCTTCTTTGACATATCTTTTTTGCCTTTGCCCTTTGAGGCTTCCTTTCTCTCTTTGTGCCTTTAGTATAACTTAAAAAAGTTACTATGTCAAGCTTTTTTTCGAAAGTTTTTTAAAATTTTTTCTTCTTCGGCTTGGTCTGGTGCATAGTATATAAGATGTTCCGGTTGCATGTGCAAAATGCAGCATATACGGTTAATAGCCTCAAGGCTTATATGTGTATCTCCTGCCTTAATCTTTCGCCATGTATCCTGTGATAAAATGCCGCTTTTCTGCGCTGTGTAGGCTGTAACACCTGCGGTAGCCAGTGCGCCGGCTACGTCAAATTTAAACTTTATCATGCTTGTAGTACTCTCCTTTCGTGCTTGGTGTATCGCTATATATATAGTAACTTTTTAACGGCAAAAAGTCAAGAAAAAATATAACGAAAAAAAGTTATAAAAAGTCTTGACATAACTTTTAAAAGTGATATAATAAGGGTGTAAACAAAAAAAGCCGGTTGCACTACCTACCAAGCAAACGCAACCGGCACCAATCAAAAAAAGAAAGGTAGCTTGATTATACATCAAGCAAAGGAAAAAAACAATGTTATATTCAGAATTAGCAAAAACTTACAGAAAGCTTTTCAAGAAGTATCCAAATATTTTTAGTCTTCAGGACTTCAGCGGCAAGATTTTAGAAGAAAAAACAACTTACATCAAACGTGGGGCACGTTGGATTGAGGTAAGGAAGGAAGAAAAAGAAGTACCGGCAACTTATGTTTTTAATGTATTTGATGCAGTACAATTTTTTAAAGACTTAGGCGGATACGAAAAAGTAAGTTGTGGCTATACAAAGGCCGGATATCTTCCAGACGAGTTACTAAGTATCAGCCCTAACAGAACGGAAAAAACAGTAAGAAAATATTATTTCATTTAAAAAAAGGTGGGCGAAAATGCCCACCTTTTTTTATTTGCTTCGTGCCTGATCAAGTAAGCGCTGCGTCTGCTCCTGGCCGTATATATCCATGATATCAAGCTGATACCGTGCATCAGTCAGGAGCCTTTGCAGGTCTACCGCTTCCAGTTCTGGCGGTGTAGCCGCTGCAGGTCCTTCTGCATCTGGTGACGCTGATCGGATGCTATCGCGGTCTATAGCTGCATCGGCTGCATCTGTCAAAAACTGCGCTAGGCTTTGCCCTCTGGCGGCTGCTGCGTCTAAATACTTTTGCTTACATCCTTTTTTCACGCGGATATTTATCTGCTCAAGATGTTCTTTTTGATACTTCATGATCGCGTTTTTCTGTGCCTCTGAATACTTGCTCATTTTACACCTCCTATAAATAATGGCCCTATTCCACCACTAGCATAATTATAGCATAGAAATATAGTGCTAGCTATAGACAAAATAAACAAAAAATCTATAGCTAGCTTGTGAAATATCACAGTTGACTATAGCTAGCTATAGAAGTATAATACAGTCAGAAACAAGGAAAGCAACAAACGCAGAAAGGAAGTAAAAAAATATGAAGAGAACAAAAAATATGATTTATAAGGCATCCGATGAAGCAAGAGAGCTGTTTTTATATGCTACTAACTCAGGCGTTTTGTATGATCGCCAGATTAAGCCGAGTATCGAAAACCTCAGAAAAAAAGCAAGAAAGGGGACCTTTGATAAAGACAAGGCGGCAGACCTCTTTTATTATGTAGCTACAAGCGCTTCGGCCATGTATGATAAAGATTTTGGATTTAGCTTTTCTGTCCAGCAGCGCTTTACAGCCGCGGTTGATATGGTTGATTTTTACATTGATGAAATAGAAGAGATTTAAGCCGAAACGCCCAAGGCTGGGCGTCCGTTGGGGATTGCCTCCCAGCGCTGATGATGGCAGGCAAGAAAGGGAAAAGTTATGACAACATTACACATTATTAAGTTAAGTGAGAACGCCCCAGCTATGGCGCACGGTTTCCGCTATAACGTCCAGATCTGGACGAAGGACAGCGGCCGCGGCTGGTGCTATGCCGGAAACGGCAAGTTTTTAAAGACTGCAGGCGAGGTTCTGAGCTATGGCAAGGAACACGCTGATTTTTACAGTGCTGACATGTACAAGGATTTTTACGCCTGTATGAGTGAGGAAGATGTTGTATATTTTGTAGGGGTTTACAAGTGGCACGCCTTCCGCGTATATCCAGATGAAAAAATTACAAAGGCAACTGAGCAAGAAGGCGAATTGGCCGGAAAATGGCTTGAAAGAGAGAAAGGAAAGCGATGATCACAACAAAAATTGTCTTGCTGGGCGACACTCACCCGGCAAGACTTCGCAGTTATGGTTACAGTGTGCAGATTTTTGTAGATGGTGAATACAGTAATATTTGCAAGTTGTGCCGGACTCTGGCAGATGCTGAAAGCTACGCTAAGGAATTTTAAGTTTTGCGTTTCTCCGCTTTAGGCGGCGAGATTCACGACCTGGGGACGCTATTTGGGCGGTGTGACCGCCTCCGGTGAGGGCTACCCCTGTAGTGCCGGGGTGATCCGGTAAAAGATTTGAGAGCTACACGAAACGGCGTCATGCACTACTTGCCACATTTGGCAAGCATCACGGAGATAATAAAAAATGGCTATATGACAATAACAATATCTACAAAATAATATAGATACTGTACAAAAGGAAGGAAGGTAAAACATGAATACATACGAAGAACATATGCAGAACTTTTTGAAGGTGCGTGAATTTTTGCGTGCATCTGGTGAGATTTCCACGCTTGCAGTGGCATTTCATAAGCCGGTTAAGTGGTATGGCGAACACTCACAGATGGAGGCTGTGAAACTGTTGAGAGAAGAAAGCGAGGGCGAACGATGATTTTACAGACGGTATCTATCAGCGCCGCGCCGCGAGAGCTGCATCTGCAGCTTTTCAAGGCACGCGGTGAGGAGCTTGAGAAGCTTGAGGAAAAGATTGTAAGCCTTGATGCTGTGGCTCTTGTGTCATGGGCGCGAGTATTCGAGGCGGTAAAGACTCCAGGTGTGGTGGCACACTGGGAAGTGCAGCACGAAATTGACGGCAAGGCATACACAGAGCAACGCATATTGCACGCATCCGTAAAAAATCCGGGCTGCATTCAGTTTTCTACAGCTCACATCTACCCAGACGAATATATCCCAGTGATGGATTCACAGTTTAAAAATGCAGCTGATTTTTTCCGATATGAAGCGCCACTGTCGGCGGTTGTTACTATCGAAAAGGTTGCGTGAAACGGAAAGAGGTGATAAGATGAAGGTAATTTGGGAACCAAACCTGCAGATTGAGAAGATGCGCAGCAGTGCAGAGCGTGCTATTCTCTGCCAAAAGTCAAGAGGATTCAAGGCAACGATTGAAAAAGAAGAAAAGCATGGAAAAATGCTTGATGCAGTAGCAAAGGGCATTAGTGACTTGTTACTCGGTGTGCTGATCTTCGGTGGTATGGCGGTTGCACTGTATTTTGGGAGTGTTCGATAGGAAAATATAAAACATTTTGCACAATGCTTACAATATACAAGCAGTACTGCTATCTTATAATAGTGCATATTGACAAAGAAAGGAAGGGCAAATATGAACGAAGTAAGCGAAGAAGTAACCAAAATGGTAAGCGAATGGGAAAATGAAGTCCCATTATCAGGCAGCCCTAAACAGATAGCATGGGCGAATAATTTGAGAAGAACTGCATTAAAACAATTGGCTGAGGATTCGTTACAGCCACTAAGATTTCGGTTTAGTTGGACAGCTATGAAGTATTCTGTAATAGCTTTAGCAAAGAAGGCCGAACAGGGAGGATTCAACAAGTTCCTCTTTGACAATTTTATGGAAATGTATCCTGCATTCGCTGCTCACGATTCGGATAACGCTCCAAGCAAAAAAGAAATACTAGCGGAGAAAAAGCAACTTTTTGATGCAGTATCAGAAAAAATTCGAGGCTTTAAATCCGCTTCTACTTGGATCGACGCGGATAGAAGAACTTACGGATTGCCGATTGATCTGGCCATTTTAAGCGTTCTTTCCAGAGGTACAAAAATCCCAAAAGAAGTCCTGAGGGAATGGGAATTGGACATATTTAGCGAGCAATAAGAAAATGGTATAAAATAATAAGAAAAAAGCACCGGACAAGCTACACAGTCCGGTGCATACCACGAATTAAAAAGAGAAAAATAAGAAATAGAAATTGCGGAGAAACGCAACGACGCAGAAAGGAAAATAGAATGCCAAAAAAGCAAGCGGAGAGGGGGAGAGCATAAATGAGTATATAAATGGACTGATCAACGCGGACCTAGAAAAGAAAAGTGGAATAGCATAACAAATAAATTAGGCATTGGGTTAGCAACCTGGTGCATTTTCTAAAAAAATAAAGATTATGCGCATAATGTGATATGATAGAATTATCAAAAGGAAAGGAACTACCGAAGAGGTAGGAAGGCAAAGAAAAATGAACGAAGAAAAAATGAAACGAGTATTAGAAGCGGTAGTACAGCAAAAGCCACTTGCTGAGGAAGATTGGCCGAAAGAGCGTAAGGAGTGGGGCTGGTTGCTGGATAACACATGTAATGTATACCAAGGCTTTGGATTTCAGAACAAAACATTAACAAAATCAGTCCAAGCTGTAGCCGAAGATTTTTGGAAATTTGTCGACAGAGTGTATCCGGAACATGAGGAATCATGGCTGGACTGGGTAAAGGATCTTGCTGCTGAGTTTGCTTCCGGCGATGAAGATGATGAAGACGAGGAAGAGAAAGAGCCAACAGAGGAAGAGATACGAAATAAGAATATAGAACGAACCCAAAAGTTAAGGGCTACAATTGAAGAATTTCAGAAAAATTGCGCAGAAGAGTATTTAATGCAAATGCCAGCGGAAGAATTAGAAGCGTGGAAAACATTATCGAAAATCGACTGCCATTATAAAATCCAAGTGTGGTGCGGATATAGAAGAGAAACTACAATCACAAGCGATTTCGTAATCGACGATACGGCAGTAAATTTAATACGAGAACGCGAATGGGTAGAAAAAACACGAAAACATAGAGCTGCGCATTATTTCCATTGCTATAAAAGAATATAAAAAGATGCTGCCATACCGGTTGCGAGGAGAAAGAAGGAAAAATATGAATTGGGAAAATTTGCTGAAAGTGTATGAAAATATGGGTGTTGAGGATATTATCCCAATAGCCCATACAAGAATTTTGCCACATATAAAGGTATTGCTCGATGAAAACGGAAATTACATAGGGGCGATGTTAAACGGTAAAGACCGTTTTACTATTCCGTGCACCATTGAATCTGAATCAAGAACAAGTGGAAACAATCCACATCCGATTCATGACAATATGCAATATTTGTCGGCAGACTATAACAAAGAAAAACACGATAAATATATGGAACAATTAGAAGCCTACATTTCTAAAGTAGATGACAAATTGGCAAAATCAGTATACAGATTTGTTCAAAAAGGATTGATGAGGGATGTTTTGCAAGGATTTCTAAAAAAGATTCCTTATCCAGAAGAAAAAACTGTTGTTTGTTTTGTGATGGCTCCACAGGAAGAATTGATAAGAGCAAGTTTTAGTGGAGAATATGAAAAATATTGCCTGAATCTTCTTCGATCAGGAGACGGGCAAAACAAGCAATGGAAAGACTATTATCTTCATAGTTTGGAACCAAACGGAATGTGTAGCATTACAGGAAATAACGATTTTATTCCTGCAACTTATCCGAAGGGCATTAGATTTGCGGGTGATGGGGCAAAACTTTTTATTGCGTCATCTCGTAATATTATGTTGAAAGGAATGCCGGCTCTTGCACCTGGTTACATAGCGTCACAAAAAATACTGCATACGCTTCAATGTCTGTGCTTTGAGGGACCACAATGGGCAAATCAGGTAATGCGCGACAATTTAAAATCTTTTAAAGAAATTGATTTAACAGCGGATGAAGAGAAAATAGTGAAAAGGTATATAAAAAGCACACTTAAAGAAGGTAAGGCGAGTCAAATAACTTCTGACTGTAAATAAAGGTTGGAGAATGTAAGAATTACTAATTGAAAAGACCGAAAAGGATGTGAAAATGGCACTGGAAGTGATTCGAAAGCAGAAAATTGAGAGAGGGGGTGAAGATGAATGATTGGTAAATATAATATAAAGTAGGGATAGAATCAAATCTATCCCTATTATTTTACAGTTCTTGACAGTATCTTACATTACTTTACATTATTATACATTATTTTACTGTAAAATAATGTTAAAATCTATCGGCTTTTCTTACGGCGCTTCTTCTGCTTCTGCTGTTTGTATTCGGTTCTTATGACTGTGATATTTCCAACAGTTTCCTCTGCTCTGATGCGCTTCAAACTGCCGACATAGGTTGTTATGCTGATTTCGTGCTTCTTTCCACTTCTACTGCCCATGTCATCCCCTCAACTTTCTTGTAAGCTGTTGTCCGAATGATTCTCGATACGTGATTTTTACGTCTGTGTCCACATCAATGGGGCGGCCAACGACTAAAATTTCTGCAGGATGGAGCCGGGAACACATTTCCTTGAAGCCCTGTCGATAACACTCCTTGCCTTGATCGGTAAAGCAGCCGTTTGTACTGATTGCCAGCGTACTCTCTTCTGGCAACCCTTCAAAGCAAAAATCAAACGTCTCTGTGCTTCCCCAACCTACAGTTGGGATGACGTTACAACCGTTCATAAATAGCCACCATGCCAGGGCGCGGCTTCTGTACACTTGATGTAGCTGCATGACCTTTGGCATAGAGTCATAAAATGAGAAGTCAGGAGCGCAGATGTATTTAAAATTTTCAAGTGTTGGAAGATACTTTTGCGGCTGATTCCACAATGGCTCGAACCGTGCATCATCAATAAAAAAGTGGCAAAGCGCCTTCTTCGGATTTTTTTCTTTCATCGCCTCACAAAATGATACTGCATTAAGCCCACTCAGAGCAGCATGTACTGGAAGCAGTTTTGGAAATCCCAGTGGAGTAAGTTCGGATTGATAAAGATATCGCTCACGGAGAACGTCTTTTTGCGTGTGAATCTTTGTGTACATCTGCCTTCCTTTCTGGCACATTGCCTAAAGTCGTGCGTGTACTGTGATCTTTATTTTATGCACAGTACCTAATTGTATTGTTTCCTAAAAGCTGATATATAAGTTCATCTGCAACAGTTACTATACTCCTGCCAAAAAGGCTTATAAAGTCTGCGACAATTTCCTCTGTTTCAATTGGGATAGAGTATCCATATTCCATTGCGTGAACATGTGTTAATTCGTGGCACAGCACTTTATCAATCATCTGGCTTGACAGATCATTACACATAAAGACAGTCTTTAAATTGTTGTCGGTTACACCGAGAGTATATGTTCCGTCACTGCGCTGCAACTGCGGATCGCCAGGATTGACAAAGCAAACTTGCCAAGTGTTGTTATTTACTGTAAAAAACATTTGATACCCCCATTATAGCACATTTATATCAAGTGCGCAATTGAAATAAAACCGGGAGCATCTGCCCCCGGCTGTACCATTGATTATATACGCTGTACCCAGTTTGTCATCTTAGTTTTCATCATCGTTTTTTCGGAAGCTGAAAGCCCTGGCATGATCTCTTTAAGATCTTCGTCGATAACGGCTAGCAAGGACTCAAGCCCTCGCATGTTTGCGTCATTGTCTTCTTTAGTGTTGGCTTTGTGCATGTCTTTAGTCTCACTGTATGACCTTCTAGCACGGTCATATCGGCTTTCTGACTTCATTCCCATATCTTCTACGCTTCTACCATCTGACGGCATTTGGGAGCCTCTACGTGGGTCAGAGTAGTACATGCGCCCAAAGCGGAGTCTATCAAGATCACGCATACGCTCTTCTTCTGGCATATCAGCCCATTCATAATACATTTCTGGTGTCATGTGCCAATAAGGTGGTTCGTCATAACCGCGTCTGCCTGTGGTTCTTGTCCCTCTACCCTTTGGGGCAAATCTGCCGTTAGCGTATCTGTAGCGGTCGTAATAGCGGCGTGACGGGTAATCACCGTATTGCTCAACCATTTCCATGATTTCATCATCGTTTTGCAGCTTATCCATTGCCTCAACGATGCGATAATCTTTATCAAAGCAAGCAATGTTCTTAACGATTTCGGTCCAATCTTTTAAATCATCGAGATTCTGACCTTCAAAATTATCAATTCCGATAGCTTTGGCTTTTTCTTTGACACATTCTAAGATCTCTTTAGCCCATTTATGCATAGTCTACCTCCAATCAAGCAACTCTATTCACTATAAGGTTTGCGTTAGCAACTTCAATAGCAACGCCACTTGTATTCTCAACTGCAATATTTACACAGCAGCCACGTGGAACACTGATAAAAATGCCTGAGGACACATTACTGAATTGAGATACTGCAGCTGGTGTTGAAATCATTTTGGAAGCAAGCACTGGCTCACCACTGATAGCAATTGCTAATGATATAGGAGCCACAGTTCCCCCGGCTGGAAGAGCTATATTTGCAGAGAAGCCTACAAAAAAACGTGCCTGGCACTGATTCGTAAGACCTCTAAGAGTAATGATTCCACTGCCTTCACGGTGCTGTATGCAGTTTGAACCCTTAACAGATGTGTTTGTAAAAGTTACATTTTCATTTGCCGCAACTTCCTGTGTTGCGACTGCAACATATTCTGCCATTTTGATACCTCCTTAAAATAAGGGACAGGCTCTATTTTGAGTCTGCCCCTTTGCTGATAGTAATACTGCGCTAGTTAGCAGACATAACCACTTTGGTTAAGATACCGATATTTAATTTTGTCAGCAGTTGCAACCACTATTGCATCCGCATCCGTAAGCATAGCCATAGAGATTAGATGCCGGGAAAGACGGTACTGGAGTAGGTCTTACAGCGTCAATAATCTGATTGGTCTGCGCAGCCATTGCTGTGGTGAGCAGTGCACTCTGGCGATCCTGTGAAGCAGCTCTGCGAAGATCATTGTTCTCAGCCTGCAAGGTAGCAATCTTGTCCTGGCAAAGGTAGTCAAGGATGCTTCTCACACCTGCATTCTGGTTGTCAATAATATCTCTGGTGTTGTTGTTCATAGTGTTCTGCAATGCGCAAGTGTTGGTTGCCATATTGTAATTTACACCCTGAATAGCTTCGCGTGTCTCGCAGCAGCAGTTAGCTAACTGTGCCTGCAGAGCATTTGTATTTTGCATATTAGCTACGGTATCAGCGTTGATAGCCTGCTGAATGCCATATCCAGTCTGCATGATGTTTGTGTTGATCCCATTGAATCCGGTTAACATGCTATTGTTGGCCGCGTAGAATCCGTCACAAAGACCATTGGTAATTCCGTCTAGTTTTCCGACAATTGCTTGATTATCAAAGCCGCGCTGAATTGCACTATCTGTGTAGGCTGCTGCGGTAGAACCCATTCCGCCACCGTTGTTGCCCCAGCCACCGAAGCCATTACCCCAGCCGAAAATGGCGAAGATCAAAACGATCCAAATAAGCCCCCAGCCGTCGTTGCCCCAGCCGCCGTTGTTATTGCCGTTACCATCAATGCTAGCCACTAATGGTACACTACAGTTTCCTGAGTTAAACATACTATTTACCTCCGTAATAATTTTTTATATACATAATCTTGCAAGAATTAGTATCATTTTTAATATTTTTGTGTTATAATATCTTTGTGCAGATAGGGAATCGCGACCCGAAAATCACAATGCCTAGTGACTTCTGCACGTTTATTGGTAGGCGATTAAAAACACGAAAGGCAAGGTGTTGTTTTTATGCTCAAGTATCACATTTCCGATTATAAAGGGAAAAAATATGGCCATCTTACTGTAATTTCACAATCAAAAAATTCAGATATCCCAAATGGGTTTGATTTCAAGTGTGATTGTGGAAGAATTATCTCCTTTGCTCCTGACAGAGTTATTAAGGGCCATCAGAAATCTTGTGGGTCCTGTTCTTACTCAAGGAAGCCTAAGATCAGCATAGATAATTATATAGGTCAAAGATCTAATATGCTTACAGCAATAGGTCTTTCAGAAAGAAGGCCATCTGATAAAAGGCAGTATATTGAGTGCTTATGTGATTGTGGAAATAAAGTTAGGGTATTGCCTTACCTGTTTAAAAATCACAAAGTGAAAAGTTGCGGTTGTTTGCTAAAAAATAGTCCGGCATATATTGATGGAAGAACTAAAAATCCACTATATGGGCTATGGAAAAACATGATCGGACGTTGTGAAAGCCCAAACCATCCAAAGTATTACCAATATGGCAAACGAGGAATAACCGTGTGCGAAGAATGGCATGACTTTTGGAAATTTGTAGAATGGTCCGAATCTATTGGTGGACGTCCTGAGAACTACACACTTGATCGAATTGACAATAATGGTAACTATGAGCCAAATAATTGTCGTTGGGCAACTTCTGGAGAACAAGCTATAAACAAATCAAATAATTTGAATATAGAGTATAACGGAGAAACCAAAACTCTAAAAGAATGGTCTGATTTGCTCGGAATAAGTTGGGATGTTCTTCATAATCGCCTTCGAAAAGGTTGGACTGTTGAAAGAGCTTTTACAGAAAAAGTGTATAAGTAGTTTTTCTAATGGGTGATAAAATTTCACCCATTATTTTATTCCCAATTGACTTTTTATCTGGCGAACAGCATCATCAACATTTATCCCTTTTTCTTTACAAAGGTTGCGTGCTAATTGTTCTACACCCTTTGTATCGCCTTTGTTTGCCATATCCATAGCATTTTTTAAAATAGGATTGCTCATGGCTTGGCTGTTTCCGGCCATTTGCTGCAAAAATTGTTGTGGATTCCTCATGGCTTGAAATAGCTGAAATGGATTATTCATTCTCATTTGCCTCCTTCTTTAAGCCTCCGGACCTTTTAGGCGCTATCTTAGGCATCAGTTCATCAAACTTCTTTTCAAGACTATCAAATCTTGCCATAAATGCCTCTGTAGCCTCGTCAGATAGCCCCATTTTCATTTTGGACATGTCGGCTGAACTATTCGCCACATCTGGCTGTGAAGCTGTGTGCGGCTTATATACAATCGTTCTAATGGTTCCGTCTGCATTCCACGATTTTGCATAGATCTCTGACATGTCTTGCTTTGGGAATACGGCAACTGAGCCGTCCATAGGTACATCGTTCGCAGTAATTTGTTCGACAGCTTGCACGACCTTTCCGTTCAATCCAGCCTGCTGCTGTGGCTGAATGCTTTGCTGTTGATTAAAAAGCGGTTGGTTTTGCTGCAGATCATAACGCGGCTGCTGATATTGATACGGGTAATAACTATTATATTGGCCATACATTGTCTGTTGGTTGTACGGTTGATACATCTGATTTGGTATCGGCATCGTCGATTATCACTCCTTCCTCGTCAAGAACCTCTCCAATAGCCTGAATCATTGCTGATTGATACTGCATTGGAATCATACATACATCTGGTCTTTCAAATATTTTAGTTAAAAATGATTCAGGAAACATCATTCACACCTTCCTTCCTCTTATTCTGACTGTATTGTGCCATAAAAATAAGATGTAAAAACGACAGGGATACGACATGTTAACGACAAAAAGAGCTGCCAGATAAACTGACAACTCTTTTAAAGAATATTTTACTGTAAATAAATGTCAATTATTGTCAAATAAAGTTAAATAATGTAAAGAAATGTAAAATACACTATTACAACATCTGCAATTCCTCTCCTGTGTCCTTTGATGTGAGTTTGATAGAAACGTCATATCCTAATGCTTCAGATATCTGGCGTATATCACTTTCTCTAAAATTATTTAATCTAAGCTTTTTGGACACGTTAGATTGAGAACATCCTAACAGTTTTGCAAGCTGAACTCCGTCCATCTCTTTCTTAAACATTATTGTTTTTACAATGTTCGAAAATGTGTTTTTGCTTTCCATTTACTCACCTTCCTCCTTTGGTTTAAGATCTGCCTTGTAAGAGCTTAAATGTTCTTCTATAGTTTCAAGACTATTGGATTCCTCTGGAATCAATCGGTTGAGATAATACAAAAAAGAATTATAAGCCTTTGGTGTGCAATAATACTTTTCTGTGCCATTCACCGTAACTATTCGACCTCTAAATGATGTTGGGGATGCATTATCAATTAAAGATTTAGAAAAGTCCAGTGCAGACTGCTTAACTAGTTTTTGGAAAATTTTAAATTCGGCGGCATTTGACGAAAGAAATCTGGTCCAAATCAAATCCAGGTCACTAGAAAACTCATATTTTTTAAGTTCAGTTGGATTTTGCTTGCCACTAGCCAACTGAATGTTGTATGACAATACGCCAATTTCATTTGTGATATAACGGCACAGCTCAATGCCAACAGATATGTAATCTGCAAAGTTAGGATCGAGATTTGCTGTAAATCTTTTTGAACATTCATCAACAAATTTCATCGCCTTGGAGTCATACATCATTCCGCAAGTTTGAAAGCCTGCGCTGCTAATTCCGATTAAGCGCAACCATGTAACAGTATCTTGATTGTTGTAAAGTATCTTGTCGAGTAGTTGCCACAATGGAACATCGTTAAATAAGCGAAGCGGTTTAGCGCTGTTACTGTTTAAAATGTAAAGTGCCATGGTTTCAGCTACAACACGTTCTTTATCAAAAAAAAATTCCCCACCTAATGCATTAAATCCGGTTATGACCCCATTTTCACGCTTGAGAAATATCCTGCGCGATTGGTGCGTGAATAATTCCGCTGGGGTAGAAGGTGGATCAATCTTTTTGCGCTCATCGGATCGCGGCAAGCATTCCCATATCGGGCAAGGCTTAGGCCACAATTCTCCATTACCATTCTGTAAAGGAACTAGGTTCATCATAAGTGTTTCAAAAAGATTTCGCCCGATTGCGTAAACAATAGTATTTTGCCCCAACCATCCAATACTGATTGAAGGCAAACCTGCCCTACTTGGCTTTACAGAAACATCGTCATACCCGTTGATAAAAAGAAGCCATCTAGCCGCTTCTGCATATGTTAGTTGCATTTTTGCTTCTCCACTTCTTGTTGCAAAAATTCGTACCTTGTTGTTGCTTTCAGAAATTTCTCCGTTTAACTTTGCAGCACCAAAAGCGGTACCTTTTTTAGCTTCGTTTGCCTGATAGAATGGAGCATCAGGATGGAAAAGCCAGAAACGTTCTCTGTATTCCTCTAAATATTTTAAAAACGCTTCTGGGAAATGACCGAGATTCCAATAGCTTTTCCAACGGCTGATTGCTTCATCCCTGTTCAAAAGCTGAATCTCATCACCGTTTGAGTCGAATCTTGCAAATCCAGAATGAGCAATTGCAAGAAGCAGCCGTATCATTGCAACATTTTGAGTATCTGTTTCACCTGCCAAATCCATGTATTCATGACTGTGGGTGAAAACTTCTTTAAGTGAAACTTCTTTAATAGTATAATCTGGAAGCAATACACGCACCCAATTTTCATCAAGCAAATTAAATTCTTTCTTCATATATATCCTTCTTTCTACAGTTCTTTACTTTATTTAACAGTTCTTTACTTTAAAATAATGTCAAATAAGGTTAAATACTGCTATTTACTAATATATATATTTCTTGCAATGCATAATCTATATTTATACGGCTCAAATATCCGATTTTTGCATTCCAATCTTGAGCCTGTGCAATCATGGCGTAATACAGTTTGTGGCTCAAGTGGGCAGTTACAAAGAACACAAAGTCAGATTTTTTTAATGCAGCGTTGCGCACAGTGCTGACGTCTCCTGCGCTGATATATTGCCAATCCGGAAGATAAGTTTTAAGCTTCTTTATCAAGTTTGGATGCCCTCCAACAATTGTACCACTAATGTTTTTTAATTGCTGAATTTGCTCTTTAGATAGCTCATTTGTAATTTCGGTTTCCGAATCAGATTCCAGTGAAAATATATGCTCTCGCAAAGCATAAAGCTCCCTACGTTCACTCTCTACCTTTTGCAGTTCGGATTTTAGCGCATCATTCTTCTGCTTGAGTAGATTTATCTCATCAGATAAGCGCTGAACCTGCTCAGTACAAGCTTTTTGTTCAGACATCCTGCGTTCCTGAGATTCAGATAATGCAGATTTGGCTTGAAGCAATTCATTTTTAATGCTCTCTACTTCAATATACACGTCTTCGCGATTGTGTTGGAAGTAGTATTCTTTAGATTGCTTATATGCCTTACACATAGCTAATATATAGCTCGTATATTTTGCATAAGTCAGGAAATCCTCACGTATTCCTCCTCTTTTTCCGTGCGTATAAGCAATTGCTAGTGCTTCAAGATCTTCATGTGTGAACTGTAATTCAGAAAAAATAGAAACACCTGAAAGTGACTCAATGTCAAACACTGTAGTGTATCCAAATTCCTCATTTTTTGGTGCTAACTGGATCTGCTTAAATAAATCTTTTGGAAGTTGACTAATGTATGATTTTGCTCTTTCCTGAAAAGCGCAGTCATATTTCTTTAACCCTTTTTGTATTCTGTGTTCTGGATTGTATCCGTAGTTTGCAATGAAGGAAAGTAATTCATCACATTCTTTACGCTCTTGTACCAACTCTTGCGGCCACATATTTAAAAAGTAATAGCCTGCAAATAAATGACCATTAAAATTATCGTCCGAAACATGATCTGACTTTGCAAGTTTTGCATAAATGGCTTCTCCGATTACACTATTAAAATGAATCGGTTCGTCTTTTGGAAGCTTTTTAAAAATGTTGTATAGCTTTCTGTATCCCTTTTTGAAGAGAATATCCAAAGAAGTCTGTGCTTGTTCATCTTCTGTGTAGCTATATTCGACGATTCCGAGTGCTTTTTTATAAGCTTCTTCTGTTTGCAAAGACAGTTCTTCCGAAAATAAAGTATTGTAATATTCGCTCTGCTTTGCAGCATTATAATAAGCTACAGCATTCTTGCCATATTCGCTTTCTAAATCTAATCGTATATGGCGTGCAAACGCGATAGCGCAAGCGTAAAACGGTATCAAGTTTACTTGTTCCATAAAATACCTCCTTTCTTTAATTTTAGTAAAGAGTTATCTTGTGATAAAATTACCAAAATTTTATTTTTTGATTACGTAAATAGGATCTATTTTTTGATTTATTATAAATCTCATAATGCGTTAAATACATTGCAAAATCATCGTTCCATGCCTTTTCTAATTTGACCTTATATTCCGTAATATACCCAGACTTATATATTCGTATCGCGTGATATCTGCCGCATATGTTGCTGCTTTCTGTATGCCATATAAATAAATCTACATATCCATTGTAATAATCTTTTTTAACTTGTTTATACATGTTACAGCATAATTCAGTTGTTGGCAAATCAAATTTATCAATGTAATTAAATGCCATTGTAAACTCGCCACTCGCAAACACAGTTAATGCTGATACAATATCAATTGTTTTCATATTATTAGCGGATAGTAAACGCCGTAACGATTCTGCAATATTACAATTCCGTTCATATATCACATCGTCAAGTTTTCCTTCTGCAATAGCATTTTTAACACTAACTATTCTTTCGTAAATCTCATTACTTACCATAATAAAATCCTCCTTTTAACAATTTTTAACAGTTCTTTAACTTATTAAACCTTTTTTAAATGTCAAATAATGTAAAGAATTATAAATCATGTGTCCGCATGTATTCCTCAATGGCGAAGCAAGCAAATCCTGCTAGGGTGCGGCCTGACTTACGAGCGGCTTCTGAAAAGGCTGCCTTTTGTGATTCAGTGCATGATACGCTAAACTGAATCTTGCGCTCAGCTGCAGGGACTTCTCTGCGTCCTACATATCCACCATTTGGACCAATCTTCGGAGTTGGATTATATCCAGGCGTATACACTCTGTTTGGATCAACTGGAGCGGAGACAAAAACTGATTTTTTTTCCACCGGCTGGATGCTTGGAATTTCAGTTTCGCCAGTATCTGCAAAATCAATGCCGGCTGTCACATCAAAAGAAGTAGTAGTGGCGTTATCTTTCTTTCTCATCTCTAATCACTCCTTAATTAGTTCCTCTGCGAACTGCACATAGTCAATGGCAGCGTTACAATTTGAATCAAATTTCATCAGCGTCATTCTGGTTGCCTGTGCCTTTTGTACGGCAATGCTTTCACGAATAGTTGTGCAGAAAACCTTTGTGTTGAGCTGCTTGGCAATCTCTTCCAAAGAAGCTTTAACTTCCTGGGCGAGGAGCTGGCGACTCTTATATTTCACCAGCAAGAGTCCTGCAACCTCTAGGTTAGGATTATTTCTTTTCTTTACACCTGTGATGGTTCTATTCAACTCTGACAGACCTTGAATGGCATAGCGGTCTGCAGTGACAGGAATGATGACCTTGTCAGAAGCAATCAAACAGTTTTTGAGCAGCTTATTATCTGCCGGAGCTGTATCAATAATAACATAGTCATAACCGGTTAATTCAGAAAGAGCATCCTTCAATCTAAAATATTCGTTCCCATCGCTTGGGAATCTTTGATCTGCTGTTTTCAGTTCTGGATCGGATGCAACTATATCACCAATTTCTGTTTTTTGAATAGCTTCCGCAATTGGAAGCGGATCTTCAATATCTAAAATAACATCGTAGAGAGTTGCTGTATCTTTGGACACTGCTCTATAAGTGTCCGTACTGTTGCCCTGCGGATCAGCGTCAACAAGCAAGACCTTCTTACCTTGTGACATTAAAATTGAAGCAAGTGTAGTGGCTGTTGTGGTCTTTGCAATGCCACCTTTTTGGTTTGCAATACATATTACTTTCATAGCGAAACCTCCTTTGTGATTACATTATTTTACAATTCTTAACCTAATTTGACATTTCTTTACAGTAAAATAATGTTTTTTCCTTTCTCAGTTATAGGATACATTATTAGAACTAAAAAGTCAATAGTTAGAACTAAAAAGTTATAGAAAATATCTTTAAGGTTATACGCGTGACATTTCTTTACAGTAAAATAATGTTAAAAAATGTTGTAAAAATCCCCTAGCATCATAAATACCAGGGGACTATTTATAGTTGGCTGATTTTTGATTTTATATCGGCAATCCTGCGATCAACCGTCCTAGTCGACACAGATAACCGGGTTGCTATTTCGCTGATAGATTTGCCTTTAGATAACATATCAAATGTTATCTCTTCATCGTCCGTGAAATTACTTCTAAGTTTGTAATCATCAAGCTTAGACTGGGTAAGTTTGTGTAATTTCACGGATCACATCATGACTCCTTGATTGTTAGCTCTTTAGAATCAGTTCTTTTGAGAATAATAAGCTGCCTATCCATATCCGGTATCTTCCAATTATCAACAGATTCAGAGTCATCTACGATGATAGGAAGGGTAGTAGCGTATTTCTTCTGAAAAGCCTTGCAAACATCTGTCTCGATTAAGATTTTTGCACCGTGATTAAGGTTTCTAGCGTATGGTTCACCGTTTACGCAGAAATCACATGTTTCTTCCAGATCACCATTCACAAGCTGTCTGAAAAATTTCACTTGACAGTACTCTAAATACTCGTTTACTTTGCTTTCTAAAAGCTCGTGCTTGCGAATGTTGAAGCGTTTGAGCAAGTCGAGTTGTGCCTGCGTATCTGCAATTAGTTGCTCATTCTTTCGGCGCTCAACGTTAAGCTCTGCAACCCTTGCGTCAATTTTGGCATTGATTTCAGTTTTTGCAAGCTCTGCTTTTAGACTAGATAACTGATGTTGGAGGTTGTTTTCCTCTGCCTTGAGCTGCGCAAACGTTGCATTTGCAGTATTTGCTTCTAACTGACTTTCAAGCTTTACGATTTCTGCAGATCTGGTTTTTACTGTCTCGTCTGGTTCTGTTGGTGTTAAAGTGGATATAACTTTTTTCTGAGCAACTAAATCATCGACAACTCTTGACTTTTTATTGGATTCTTCACGAAGGGCAGAAAGCTCTGCATCTGCAGCATTGAACTTTTCGCGTAAAGCATCAATGATTTCTTTGCATTTCATTCCATTGTCTGTGATTTCCTGCAGTTTTTCTTCCTTTGATTCTTCAAAATGCTTTCGCATTTCATCCTGCTGATCAGATGGATATTCACGCTTGCAATACGGGCAAATCAGCAAATTTTCATCAAATTGTATATCTTTATTGCTTTTCCAGTCACTTGAAAGCTTCAAACGCTTAGTTTCAAGATCTCGAATTTCAGAGTCAATCTGGTACAATTCATGTTCCTTAGCGTTTAAATTGTTATTGGATAGGAAAAGTTCTTCCTTTGCTGTCATAATCTGAGCGTCTAAATCGGCAATTCTTTTCCTGTTTTCGGCATTAGCGTCATCAGCAGCCTTTAATTGTTCCTGCTTCAACTCATAAATTCGCGTCTGAATTGCACGCTGCTCATCAAATGCCTTCTGCACATCAGCTTGTTTACTCTGGTTGTCTTTGATCTTGCTTTCAATGTCTGCAATTTGGCTGTTTATCAAGGCTTCATCAATGGCAATTTTCTGTTTTTCCACCTCATCAATACGGCTCGGAAATTCCTTACGAATATCAAGCAGTCCTTTGGTGCCATTCCTTCCACGTCTACCGTTCAGCATGGTGTTGAATTTTGACTTTAATTCATCAACATTGCCATCATCCAGCAGTGGGAGAAGAGGGGAGAACTCCGGAAAACGTTCACAAACCTCTGCATTTGAACACGTTCCAAAGGTGGATTCCAAGATTGATCTGCAGTCAGCAGCACTCTTTGATAAGAGTGTTTTAGCGTTAATCAAGTTCGAAAGTGCGCTCACAGGAACCAATTCTTCTGCAATAAAATCTTCATAGTCACACTTTTTTTTAGGAATGTCATTGATATAATAGTCAATAACATTACCTGTGAAGTTGCCCCTTTTATCATAGTTCTGACGAGAAACCTTCTTAAATGTCTTGTTGGAGCCGTTAAGCTCTACGGTCATCTCGACTGTAACCTCGATATCGTTAATCTCGTTACCCGATTTATCGTGTGGCCTGATTCCAGTAATTTCTTCACCGTTCTCACCCCTGCAATTCAGTACCCAAAAAATAGCCCTCTTAACTGTGCTTTTTCCAGATTCATTACATCCAGATACCTCTGTCTTATTGTATAAATCTGTATCTATAGCTTTTCCGTTGTAAAAACTGCAAAAATTATCTAACTTCAAATGCTTAATTCTCATCGTTTTCCCTCTTTCTTTCGTCATCGGTTTCATTTGCGCTTGATGCAGTACACAAAGCAACTGCAAGCACACCAGTAATTCCGCCAAATAATAGTCCTGCTATTAAACCGATTAAAAAATCCATACTATTCATCCTTTCTGCTTACAGAATCTATCTCAAATGAGAATCCAGTTCTATCTTCAAGCTCTTTCATAAAACGTTCAATGTCTCCATTGTATTCCTTTGAGAATTTGTCAACATAGTCCATTGTCTTCTGGATTCGTTTTGCAATTGCTTCAGCCTTCCAATTAGGACAAGTATCTGCCAGGGCAAGTCCAAATGATGTTAATATGATGCTGTATATGTTGTCCACAGCGTCTTTATTTGCTTTTTGGTAGTATTTGTCATAAAGCTTGCGATCAACGTCTCGTGCAATATTTTCTTTTAACAAAGCGATTCTTATGCTTTCTTCCGCACCTGTGATTCGCTGTTCTACGACTTTGTTTCCTTTTTTTGCTTCTCTTTCAGCCCGTCTCCTTTGTGCTCGTGTCATAAAGCCTCCTTCTAGGTAGTAGACTATTTTAATGTATTAAAGCTTATTATAATTTAAAATAGTCTATAAAACTGTGCTTTGCTTATATATTTAGTTCCGGCAAATACTCTGGTTGCTCGGATGCAATTGAAACCTTTCCCTGCAACTTCTGACATTCTTTTTGCTTCGCAATCTCTGCGGAGTATGATCTTAAAAAATTACTGTGAATAACTGTCTCAAACTGAGTTGCTTGTCCCTTCGCCCATTCTTCCAGATTCCTTGCGTTTCCAACTGTTGACTGGATAATTGGTGGAAGTTTTGCAAACTCGTCATCAGCATGATATGTGCTGTTTCTGACAGCTATCCGAACCAAAGACCATGCTTCCAACGGCGTAGGCGTGTCTGCTTGACTCAAAGCGACTAACTTTTCGTTAATTTGACCGATTGACGGTGGAAAGCCTGTGTTTTCCGAAAGTATGTATGCTTTGAGTGCTGCACTAACTTGCTCGTAAGTATAGCCAGATAGCATATTTGCCCATGTAGTGGCAGTAAGCTCTATATCTGCAATTTTGTAGTTTGGATATGATACAGTCATTACCGCCATTAACTTTTTAGCCTCGTTTTTAGTCATCCGTAATACTTCCCAGAATTGCATCGAGTTGTGAACGCTGCGAATTTTGTTTGCCTTTGAAGCTATAGCCAGCATCATGTAGTGGGAAAAGTCCTACCCAGCAGTTATCAACAGACTGGTTTAAAATCTTGATCATAAGCTCAGTGTCTCCACCAGATAGATTCTCCAACTTGACTATTGCTCTCTTCAAGGCATTTGCGGTTAGGGGCTTTTTAATCTTTACTCTCATGGAAACAAAATCGTTAAATGCCTCATTCAGGCATTCATCATCAAAGTATTTTTTTGAAGATACGTTCTTGTTTTTTACGTCCATCAGCTCATTTAAATCATCATACAAAGAGATGATTAGCGTAACTGCATCGCCTTCACCATTAGAAGTTAGCAAGCTCACAACGTTTTTTACTCTAGGCTCATAGCCTTTGCTTTTGATTTGAGTTATCAGCTCTTTTCTTGTCATTTTTACCACCTTCCTTTCTTTCTTCTGCCGTTTATTCATGGTTCTCCTCTGGCAAATCGCCAAAGCTGTTGACTTCCTGCCCTTTTATGCAAAACATTTCCTCACCTCCTGCATCTAACCGTCAAATCGCGTTAGAAAGTCTATGTGCGCCCACAATTCTAAGCAGTTTGACAGCTTTTTCAAAATCTGGGGCATATCCATAATCTCTGAGAAGGACTGCACAATCTGTAAACTGATTATTGAACATCATGCATGTTTCATGATATGCACTCTTCTTTACTTCACTCTCTGGGTCGTTCATGTATTCTCCAAACAGGTGTACACCCTTTGCTGCAAGCTCATCAAGCTTATCAAGCTCGGTTTTCAGCCTGTTTTCTGTCTCTTTGCTCATTTCCCCTCCATACACTAGAATTATTTAAAATGGTTCTTGTTTTTTTATCGTTTACAATCTCTCGTTTTAGAGTCTCAATATACTTCAACTGGTTTTTATTGTGCTCATTGACAGCCTCATAGTTGCTTTCTAAGACTCTGATAAGGTGAATTAGTTCTTCTTTTCTCATACCTTTTAGAGTACTGTCTGACAGCGGCTTATGAGCGACTGTAAAGCCACCGCATTCTGAAATATTCAGCATAATTTTTTATATCCTCCTCACTGTCATGCCGTTAGGTCAGCAATTTTTTTAAAGTCCCAGTGTTTTCTTTAACTGGTCACGGTAATTTACAATCATGCTTTTTGCTGTGTAGGTGTCTATGTTGATTAAGTCAGCAATTAGTTTCGCAACTTCGCTATACTGCTTGTATTCCTCGTTGTAAGCTTCGCCCCATGCCTTATCTAAATCTGTGTTTTCAACATCTGCCTCAAGTGCTTTCTCGGCTTCTAGTGTCTTGGCTTCAAGCTCTTCAAGCTTCTTGAGCTTTTCTCGAATTTCCTGCACCTCTGTAACTTCTTCCGGCTGTTTAATTGTGAATGCTTTTTGCATGATTAAAGCCTCACTTTTTTTCCTAATAAATTTTTCAAGGTTTTTAATCTTCATATCACCTTTTCCTTTTCTTATTCATTATTTTGAGTCTCAAATGCTAGATAACACATGATTCCACAATCCTGCATTATTTCTTCACTCATTCTTCCTCTGTTCGGGTCCAATTCGTCCAGAAATACGCCATTGATACAACTGTGTCCAATGTCTCGTTCAAGCTTCGCACGTGCTGCGAACACCTCTGGGAAGTCTTTTCTAATCTTATTCCAATAGCCCATGCCACCTTTTACACAGCCAATACAGTTGTTATTATTGTAGCCCATATCGTACATTACAGGGCGCTTTATACCAAGTTTCTGTGCAAGAGCATGGCAATCTTGCTTCGACAATTCTCCTTTGATTAGTGGAAAACTGTGATTAAATTCTGGAAAATTTGCCACTATGCTCTCTGCTCTATGTGTTTCGCTTGCATCCATGCCCCACACATAAGTCAAATGATATTGCAAATGTTCGTTTTCCCACTTCTTTCTAACCGCTTTCTTCAACATTCCTGTACATGCCGCTCCATGAGGAGAACTGATGAATCTGTATTTTCTGACCACATCTTCCACGCAGTTAAACTCGGAAGATTTTAAAATTGTTACTTTCTTTCCAATTATTTTTTCTACATCGTGTATAAATCTCAGACTGTCTGGGTGCTGATCAGCGATATCTATATATATCCATTCGTCAACATCCTTTTCCAAATATCCAGCAACAAAACTAGAGATTCCTGCTGATAACCAGCACACTTTGTATTTTTGCATAACACCACGCTACAAATGCATGTATCGTGGATCATAATTCGTTTGCTATCAATTGCGTGTGCAGCGTTTCCACTGCACACCTTTTCAGCCACGGTGTTTAAATTTTCTGATACGCCACCACAGATCACTGCGCATCAACCCGGTTTACCGGGCATTCGTTATTCCTTTCCTTCTATACTTGTAATTAGGGCATCTGTTGACTCAACAAATACCGCGTCATCTGAAACAACAACTTTATTTTTACAATAAGGGCACATTACACATTTGCTGTAGTAATTTCTGTGTCTACAGGAGATTATTTTGTTAAAAAACACATCATCTTCCTCATAGCTCAAATTTCTATCACACTCAGGGCAAGTTATTACATTTTTCGCTTTAATAATCCTGACCATCTGTCTCCTTTCTCAAGCGCTTTTTCTGGCGGTAAACCTTTGATTCTATTATTCTTTCAACAAAATCTCTATCACCAAAAATCATGATGATTTGAGTCAACATGATAATAACGTCAGCGGTTTCTTCAAGAATATCTGCTCTGGCTTTTGCCAGGTCTGTGTCAGGCGTTGGATTTACATTTCCACCCTCCAGCTGAATTGTCTTGCGGCGATGTTTAAGCAGTGCTTTTATCAGCTCACTCATTTCTTCGATTGCCTGGTCGATTTGTTTATCCGCTCCGTAAGTATCAATACATTCCTGCAGTACTTCTGGATATGCCGTTGTTGGCAATCCTGTTGTTTCGTATATTTTCAAGCGTTCTCGGTTTTCTGCCATTCCAACAAGTACCATGTAAAAAATGGCAACAAAACCATCAATATCTTCCTCTGGTTTAAATTGCAGATCGTCATACAATTTGCTACTAAATGCGTCATCCTCCATCACTGATGCTTTAGAATCACTGTATGCTTTATTAAGATTCCGTGCAAACTCTATGAGTGGAATCTCACGTTCAAAATCTCTGTACCATACATCACCATCTTTTATAAATACGCAATTGCGCATCAACGCTAAGATGTTTGACGGATTATCAACAATTGTTTTAACCATATTTTTATACCTCTCTAGCCTTAATTAGTTTTCCTGCCAAATCGTAATCGTACCCAGAATTTTCTTCTTTTCTGTTCATGTAGTCGCAGAACTCCTGACATTCTTCTTTTGTTGTGAAGAATGTATGCCACAAGCTTTCTTCTAATTCTTTGAAATCTTTGTTGTGATCCACTATTACATATGCACTACGACCAACTGTGTCGAAATACCCATCTGCAATTTCTTTGTACCAGCCTGTAATCTCTCCACTAGTATCACTAAGCATATATAGCAGATTTTCTTTCGGCTGATATGTTTTCTTGCGTTCTCCGCATTTGCAATCATCGTATACCACGTTTCCAGATGGTAATGCCACTTTGATTTTTCTGTACTTATCGCACTTGTCGCATTTCTTTTTGTACTGGTAGCTCCAATTTGCTGACCACATAACAGTCTTAAATTGTTCCATTAACGCTTTCAGCCTAGCTCGTGCAGCTTTGGTTCCAGCCTTTTTCATTGCACTTTTGTACTCTGCTTTCTTTCTCTCATAATCTTCCTTTATGGATTCAAAATTCTCCTTGATGCCCTGCAATTTTTTATTTTCCTCACGCAGCTTTTCAAGTTCGTCCTTAACTTCCTTTTTTACAGATTCCCGAAGCTCGTTTTTAAGTTCTTCGATTTTTGCGTCAAACTCGCTCGGCCCGAAATAATCTTCATCGTCCATGTAATACATATTATTATTCCTTTCGCTTTTGCAAAGCAGCAGTTGATTCAACAACTTCAAATTTGATTGGTAAAAAAGCTGTAAATCTCGATTTCATCCAAGGTTTTTCTTCGGAAGAAAACTTATCTCCGTGTTCTGAGCAGCATACAACGTTTCCGATGGTGTACTTGAAATGGTGTGAATCAAAATAATCCTCATTTTCTGGAACTTCTTTTAGTACTTTTGTATTGTATGTTTTACAGTTGAGTACACTTAGAAGCACATCACTTGCTACATCGTACATAAATAACAATGTGCCGTCGTTAATGCTGCTACTCATTGTGTAGTAGTTAAAATCAGCATCATTGTCGTAGTACACTTCATTAATGAGGTTTCCGCTTTTTGTCTTTAGTTCATAGATTTTATTGCTGTTAACTTCTTTAATTATTTCACATATATCCATCTCATACATTGAATCAAATTTGCAATCAGGTAGTCTCTGCTTGATGTATTCAATTGATTTTCCCATTCTCAATGTCCTCCCAATCAATCTTCTGTCCACAGTCTGAGCAATATGGTGATTTCTTTGCAATACTTATGCCGCTCCATACTGTGTTTCCACAGCGTGGACATTCCCACACCTCGCACTCGCTTTCTCTCCATGTGTGCGGTTTATCACCTCTGTTTTCATGGACGACAGACTTGTGAATTGCTTTAATTGGTGGCTGCGGAAGATGCTTCTTTAAGCATTCTATTGCTGTTTCATAAGCAGTTTTTTCTTTCGCAAGCCGCAAAGTTGTTTGAAAACTGCTATCGCTAACTTGGTGCTTTCTACATTCCAATTCATGATTAAAATAATCAATAGACTCCTTGACGTGTTCATTGTACTTATTCATCTTTTAAATATTTTCTCCTTTCTTCTTGATCTGGGATATCAGCAAAACGATATGTAGAAAAAGTATTTGCATCCATTGCTGTCCAACTGCTTCTACCCAAACTAAAAACAGTTACAAGATTGCCTTGTGCTGCGGCAAAGTGAGCTTTGATCCAGTGATCATTCATAGAATCTCTTACTAAAATTTTAGTATCTACAGGAACCTTGTTCCAATCAATCTTTCCTGGCTCGCAAGGACTTTCAGCCCAATGCGTAAAAGCTTCGTCACAAGAATATTTTGTATGAGCGAATTTGCAATTCCTGCATTCTTTGTGGCACTCGACTATTTGCTCATTTATCAGAGCCGGATGTATTCCTGTTTTGAATAGAATTTGCATTATTTCTTCTGAATACTTTTCTCTATTTGTCATGCTATCTCCTTATGCGAATTTAAGCTGCTTTGCAATTGCTTCTATTACATTTACCGTGACACCGTTTCCTGCCTGCTTATATAACTGACTGTCAGAATTGACAAATGCTGCCTTTTCGAAATATTCATCTGTCCATCCTTGCAATCTAAAGCATTCTTTCGGTGTCAATTTTCTAATTGCTATGTAGCACTGATATTTTTCATACCAGACAGCATATATGGTTAATTCATCAGAAATTTTCATAAACATGCCTGGTCTGGTTAAGACATATTCCCTGCTTACTGGAATATTTTGAAGTTTTAAGGCAACGCCACTATCGTGTGTAGATGCTTTTAGACACCTAAAGCAGCCTTCATATACTCCACGATAGAACTCTGGTGAAACTCCAGTATAAACTCCACCAATAGGACTTATACTCGTGGCAACTCCATGCCTGTCTTGCGAAGTTAAAGTAAACATTGGTTCGCCATTCTCTTTAAAGCGTCTTCCGTTCTGGCGCTTTTCTGCGCGATCTGGAGTGAGAACTGGAATTGCGACACCACTTGTCTCGGCTTTGTGGTTTGAAACACCTTTATTGTATCTAGCTTGCAAACATCTTGCTTTTTCTGTTAATTCTATTCCCTGATAACTCAAATCTACAAAGCAAGGCAAAGCTCCAGTAATTCCTTCTTGATCAATTATTGAAACACTATTTTCTCTGTCTGTTCCCTTGACAGGAAATATTTCTGCGGCACTTCGTCCTCTAAGATGTCCGATAATGAAGCACCTTTCTCTGTTTTGTGGAACTCCGAAGTCCTTAGAGTTGAGCACTTGCCATTCTGCATCATACCCCCCTGCTCCATTTCAATGAGCAGTCTGGCGAAATCCCATCCTCCATTAACGCTAAGCAAATTCTTAACGTTCTCAATGAAAAGGTAAGTGGGTTTATCTTCTTCTTTGAGTTGTCCGATAAGGTACATAACTCTGAAAAACAGGCTTGAACGGTTTCCTTGAAATCCGACTTGTTTTCCTGCAACGGAGATATCTTGACAGTTGTGGACGATTGCCCCGTTTGCAATGTAAGATTCATCTTCTTCAACGCTAAGGTTATATACTGTTTCGTATTGATCAGATTCTGTTGGCCGATACAATTTTCTGCAAACATATCTTCCACGATAATATCCTTTAACCGATTTGTTAGAGATTCTAAAAGTGTAGGTGTCTCTTTGTTTACATTCCCTTCCTTCAATAGTGCACTTTGAATCTCTTTTAGTATAATAGACAGCTGGCACAGGTTTTCCCAATCGCTGTGCAATAATGCACATACCAAGAATGACTGCTGCACTGGTGGATGTTGCTTCTTCTTTGTCGTTTCTGCCATCTCCTGACATGTATCCGTTATAAAAGTATTCGGCCTTTTCTCGTGGTAAGCACAGTGCTTCTCTTGGTATTCGTTTTCCATATGCATATTCCCCGAATATACCAAGGTATTCGTATAGTTGGTTATCGCACACATGATACTTCCCGCAAGTCCTTTCTTCAGTGTAAGTTCCATGTAGGTTTGCTTCTGACAGTCGGTGTTCAAATTCTTCTCGTTTTTTATCACTGACCGCAAACACAATCCTTCCCCCTCGCGGTCTATCTTGTCTGCGAACTCTCCACCCATCAGCAATATAGCGTCCGATAATCCACCAGATCTCTTTACTGTATTTGTTTGGTTCTTCATCAGGCAACACCATTGTGGAGTAATAGCTATCATTGAGTCCCTTGACTGGTTTGAACTCAATTGGTTCGGATACGCGAGTGACATAATACGGGTGTTCTGCTGTTGTGCCAGTTGGCAAGATGCCAAATCCGTTGACATTCCAGATTCTTGCGTTGTCTCTCTGCATAACTGAGGTAACTGCTTTCCATCTTCCCTTGTGAGTAAGCACTCTATCTCCGACAGATACGTTTTCAATTGGTATATATCCTTTTTCTGTAAGAATATAAGTTCCTCGAACGAAGCAAGGGAATCCGAAGCACCAGCAGTCCGCTTTTGGAATGTCTCCGGCATACACTCTTCTAATGTCATTTGCATACCATTCTCCATTTCTGTATTCCTCCTTCAATATCTCTTTTTGCCGTTGTTTCAGTGGCATTTTGCTCAGGAACTCTCTCTGCTCTTCTGTCAGCAGATGCATTGATGTGTAGCTTGCGGTTGCGAATTTATCAAACTCGCAAAATCCGACACATTCATGTCCTGCCAACTCCATTCCTCTGCGGAATCCTCCGATTCCTGCGAAAAAATCAATAAATTTCATTTTTACCTCATAATGTTATAAAAGAATCAAGACCCACAAAAGTATCAGTGAGATAATCCACAATGTTCCAAATAATGTTCTAGTCCTTTTGGGTCCTATGTAGTACAGAAGTTGGGCTAAAAGCATAACCACACATAAAACACCCTTAATTATTTGCATAATATTCAACTCCTCTCATTCTTTACGTTTTACAAAGGATTCGCATTCTGTATTCAGCAAGCATCCGTAATCACGACCTATGGTATAGCTCGGTATCTCGTATCCATTCTCGCAAACGCGACAATATCCGCCGCATTTATACTTACTATTTACAGCTTTTTCTGCTTTAAACTGATCCAGTTTATCTTTAAGGTCTGCATTTGCATTTTTAAGCTCTGCATTCTCTCTGATCAGGCTATCGTATTTGCTTCGACTCATTATTTTGAACATTCGTGCCACCTCACCCCATAATATTTAAAACTATGATTGCTATGTTGCACAGCAGTATAACGATAAGTGCTAAAATATTCACGATTTCAGCAGTTTTTCCGTACTTTAGCGGAGATTTGTATGCAGCTCTAACCATTATGATTTGAACTGCAAGAAATACAAATTCGATGCATAAGATAATATGCTTAATGCTCATTTATTGCTCCCTTCTGATACCTTATTATCATTTTCTTGTGCATCCTCGAAGAATGATTTGATATCAAACCACTTATCATTGATTATATTTCCAATAATTTTTAATCTTCTATCTCCAGTTACTGCGGTTCGTATATATCTTCCCTCTAAATCACTCAACTTTGTAACTCCGACTGTATCCATTATTCTAGCAATGGATTCCATTCCCGGACCATAGCCACTAAATTCTTTCGCCCCCAGATAACCGTGTCCGAGACTATATCCGCCAAAAACGCATCCCCAACCTGCACCTTCAACAACGACATCAAACGATATGCAACCGTGATTTTCCATTGTCAGCTCCGCACCTTTGATTTGTGCGTTTCGGATATCGTAGCCTTCTTCAATAAGCTTTTTTTCTGTCCAGATCTTCATGTGTTCTCTCCTTCCTTACTTAGATACTTATTTTTAAGGAAGTTGGTTGCTGCAGCAGCCAACCCCCACGGTGTCTTTTATAATTAAATCATGTTTTCATCCTAAGCCATTCAGCTTCTTGATTTTGCTGATACAATCATAATATCCAGCAACATAACCATGGCTGAAATCATCTTTACTTTCATCATAGTTGCAGCCCCCCTTCTGGCAGCTTGATTGAATCTACCCAATCCATAGAATAAATCAGGCGTTTGACTTTGTTTCGCGCCTCCGGCATGTCTCTTAACTGTTCATTGATTTTCCTCAGTAAAAATTGTTCGTTAATCATTACTTCTCTCCTCAACCGTTGGAATTGTGTATCCCACTTTCACTTTTTCTGGATTGAATACACAAGCAGGGGCAACTCCATACGTGCTGTCCGCAATGTCGTAGTCCAGACTACCACCCGTGTACACATGGCGAACGTCGCGACTGCTCCCGGTGTCTGTGATATACCGAGGTGTGCAAGTCCACATCCACTCAGGCAGTAATGGAACATTCTTGCGGTACTTTCTGTATTCGTCACAACTCAGGATGAATACTTTGTCCTTGACTGTGCCGTAACGATCGTCACCGTTGTCAGCTACCAAGTCAACCTCATGAGGAATGAAATTATCCTCACCCAACACGGGAAGCAGTTCACTAAGCAACTTTCTACGCAAACTCGATTCTGCATAGTTGTTGCAACAGTCCTCATCAAAACAATACTCATCTCCATTCCAACTGGATGCCATGATTGCCAGAACTCCACCCTCTACGTTATTGTCCAACACAATCCACTCAAATCTTTTAAAGTAAAAATGACTTCCATCTGGAATTGTTCTAATATCATCTTCTCTCATTTGCCATTTCCTTTCCTGGTTTAGAATCAAACACATTCCCCACTACTTCGCACTTATACCGTGTGTTTGAATTGACTAGTTTCCTCGTAGTTCCCGACACTGATAAGCTCCATAAACTTATCTCTCTGGCGCTCCGAAACCTTGTTACCCTGTTTTTCAGGCTTAACAGCGATTGTAAGGTGTTTCTCTGCGATAGATGATAATTCCTTAGCTAACGACTTCTTGCCCTGCTGTATGCCCTCTGAATAGGTTCTAGGCTGCTTTCTGTCTCCTATAGTTCCACTTGAACGGTTTTCACCTTGTCCGCCCAGGCTAACATTCCGAAGCTGATAGCCGTTTTCCGCATAAAATCTGATGTAATACTTTTCCTGTTCATCAAGCTGATCAAGAGGAACATTCATGTGTTCAACCTTCCACCCGTAAGGATTGTCCACTGAATACAGTTTGTGCTTTCTAAGGCTCAGGTCTATGTGCTGTTTATAGCCAGCCATATGACTCGCCAATCTGCTAAGTATGTGCACGGCTTGCCCGATATACGCAAACCGGAAGCCATTCTCATCCTTTCTAGTTAAAATATAGATTCCGCTTTCATCGTTCAGCTGTGGGTTGATTTTCAACAGTCGCTTCTTGTTCTCCTGCTCTATGGCTTTTGCCTTTGCAATGTTCTTGTATTCATTCATCAACAACCTCTATTTTCTTGATATGATTATTTTCCACACTCTCTCCTCTTTTCACACTTTTTACATAGCCAAACCGACCATGTGAATAAAAATAGCTTATGCTGGCTTCCCGATCTGCTTTCCCATTATCAATATGGCTTTGGCAGCATTGCTCTGCTCGCTTTCTGGCGCCCTCTTCTCCAAATGCCTGTACATCCCAACCTTCTCCGCAAATATTGCAATGTATGTATTTTTTTACTTTTACTTGATGTCCTTCACGGAAATGTTTTTCTATTTCTGCTTTATTTGTGGAGTTCAGCATACAAATCGGGCAATAATAGTAGGTCATGCTTTTAGTTCGTTCAAACTTCATTTTTATCTTCGTTTTTTCAGCTCCTTTTCAATTTGCTCTACCCAAAAATAGAACGATTCGCAGCTCAATTTTCCCAAAGCAGAAACTGATTTTTGCAGTCCATCTTTAATTCTTTCAAAGTAACTCCCCAAATCTGTAAATGTAGCTATTTCTGAATCCATAAATTTTTCCAATGGTTCTTCAAGCGATACCAGTTGCATAGCCTGCTGATACTGCTTTGGATTCATGCCATAAAGTTTCTTAAACTGCTTCTTTCTCTGTCTTTTATTCATTTGGCTGCACCTTCCTTACTTTCTGAACCCAGGTCATATCCAGAACTTTCTCTATACGCATTGAGTACGGCACTAATGATAGCCTGTTCAATAATTTCCTCGCTCTTTGCAATCAGAACCATATCGTGCTTGATCGTATCATCGTAATAACGGCCTGCTCCACATGTCCATTTGCCATCTTGCTGTTCTACAATAAATCCAATACTTGCACTCGGCTCACTTTTGCATGGCTTGGGTCTACGCCCGAGTTTTACAAAAAAGCAATGGTGATCTATAAATAGATTTTTATATATTTCTATCATTTTCGCCTCCTGATTGTGATATGCAACTGTTCTTCTAGCCAATCAAGCCCCTCGTTTGTGAAGAAGTATGTGGTGCTTTCCTTTGTTATTCCACATCTTCTGCTTTCCATGTAACCTGCATCAACAAGCTTTTCAAGTTCCTCATCTTTGCCATTGAAGTAATTTCTGGTGGGCTTGAAATACATCTTTCCATTGCGTTTATAAAGCGTTCTCCGTGTGGCATAATCAAGTCCAATTGTATGGCGCACCTTCTGACGCAATGTGCAACAACAATAAGTGCGACCGTCCTTCTCAATCGTGAGATAATCGTTCTGTGGCAAATTCATCATATTTCCCTTTCACCTCAATTTCTAACCAACGTGCTTTAAATTCTTCTTCTGCTATTTTAAAGTTGATATGACGCTTTTCACTAAAAATGGTAATAACTTTACCTCCTTCCTCACGTTTAAACTGCCACTTTTGCTGTGGTAAACAGTCTATCCAACACTGATCGTCAAATATATACTGGAGCCATATTTTAGGCCTGCACCATCCTTCTTTATCCATTGGATTCTTCCTCAAAGGCTTCTTCCATGGCTGCTGTAAGCTCGTTTGCATCGTGGAGTGCCACTTCTGCTTCGCTGAATTTTCTTTTTTCCAACCTGTTGCTAGCCACCCTGATAAGGAAGTCACGAAGAATTACAGCTGCGTCAGTGCTATAAATATTTACCGAAATGCACTTCTTATCCTTTAATCCGTAGCTTGATACCATTGACATTTTTATACCTCCGTTAATCCACCAAAATTTTTTAATAAATCATTCTTATTCATCCTTAACCTCCTTCGGTTCAAATTTTGGAAACGGCATCCAGTAAACAACATGCGCTCTGTCTTTAAGCAGCATTGATTCTGTCGTCCACTCACCGTCAATTGTTTTGCCTGTTCCAACTACAAAATTATCTTCATCAAGGTTATTGACTAGTACCACTAAAACGGTATTTGAATTTTTTTCCCAAAACGAATTGCACCACTTGTCAGTCCCTTTGAACTTTGCAAATATACTGTCGTGTTCTTCTGGCATTGCTTCTTCAGTGGAAATCCATCTGTCTTTCTTGATTTCATCCGCAAGTGCCGATAAAGTCTGTTCACAGCTAGAAGCAATCTTCAAGGCAAGCTTTTCATGTTCGCTTTTGGATGCGAATATATCGCACTCATCTATGTACTTTTGGCAAAGTGCAGCTTCTTCTTTTATTTCTTTTAAATATTTCTTCAATTGCTATTTCCGTCCTCCTGGTGAATGCTTTTCTCAATTTCTTCATCGGTTCGCACAACAACAAGTGGAATCTCTTTTGAAATGTTCTCTATAAGTTTCTCAAATGCAGCCTTGGCATTTTCTGCGTTCTTATATTTGCCAATTGGGTAATCAGTCGACTCGTTTGAGCCTTTAACGTGTTTTAATAATATTTCTGTTCTTGAAAGTCCGTTAATGTAAATGTCAATTACATTGTCCCAGTTGTAAAAGGCGTTTCTATCCTGTCTTACAATAATCATCTCAAACCTCTCCCTTCTTTTTTAGTTAAACGGTAGTCCTTCATCTTCTACACCGTCTGGGATGTTCATAAATCCGCTTGCAACTGCGCTTGCCGGCTCTGGTCTGGACTGAGACATTGCTGGTCTGTAACCGCCATTGTCTGAACCTGCACTTGCTGACTTGCTCTCTGCAAACTCCTGATCCTCAACAATCACATCTGTCGTATAAACTTTCTGGCCATCCTTATTGGTATAGCTGCCGGTCTGAATGCGTCCGGTAACCACTAGCTTTGTTCCCTGATGAAAATATTTCTCAGCAAACTCTGCTGAACGGTCAAATGCTACACACTGAATAAAGTCAGCTGTCTGCTCACCATTGGATGTATTTGCGCGTCCTCTGCGATCTACGGCCAGTGTATATCTTGCAATAGCCATCTGGCGTTCTCCCTGTGAGTAACGAACTTCTGGGTCTCGGGTAAGTCTTCCCATTAAAATTACTTTGTTCATACTAAGCCTCTTTCTTTAAAGTTTTATTCTTTTCTTTCTCGTTCCTAGTTCCCTCTGCCTTGTAAGAGTATACATAAGCTCTTCCTCTGGTCTTATTTCCTGCTTAATCTTCAGTTTAAGCATTGTTCGCATAGCTTTGAGAAAATCTTTTCGCTCTTTTTCTGTCATGCCAAGTTCAAAAGCAAGCGTAGGTACAATTAACTTTTCATTCAGTAAAACTTGCCGATTTTTCTTCACTTTGAAGCCCTTCTTTCTTTTAATACTGAAACACCCCTGCGTCCATTCTTTCGTTATATCTTTTCTCTGCATAGTATCTGAATGTGTAGTATTCAAGACCACATTTCTTTGCGGCTTCGCTGCATCCAATGTCCCCTTGCTCCCATTCCAGATATACGTCTGTAAAGTTTGGCGGAAGAATCACTCCTCTCTGGATTCCCTTCCTCTGCTCTCCAATCTCTTTCAAACGGATATTTGCATACTTACGGAATGTTGTATGCGACATCCCACATTGTCTAGCTGCCTTTTCGTCCGAGAGCAATCCGAGCTTCCATTGTTCAAAGCAATCATCAAACATTGGCGGCAAAGGCTTTGGTGGTACTTTATTACCAGTCTTGACGGTATGCCTATCACCTCTCTTCGCAAGTTCTTCTCTCGCGTACCTTTCAAAAGTTGTAACACAAACACCTATCTTCTTTGCACCTTCTGGTCCGGTTAACTTTCCGTCCCTCCAGGCAATGTAAAGCTCCTCTGGAAGTGTAGTTTTTTTCACAACAAAGTTTGATCTATGACCTGTTTGCTTTTTAGGTACCTTTGCCTTAGCTGTATCTTGCCAGTGTAGCCAATTCTTATACATTGGACGCTGGCTAAACTTTGAACAGTGATACCCTAACTGGATATTATATGCACGATTATCAGCTTCTTCTGCAGCTTCTTCTTTGCTCAGAAATACTGCCCTTCCAAGCGCTAATCTCTCCCAATGATGTATATTGTTCACGTTGTTTCCGATGTCACGTTTTTCGGTTATCGTATCAAAATGTGTGTCTGTCACGGCTATAACAATTGATTCAACAACTTCAAGTCCGTAGTTGTCGAACCCTTCGAATCCCTTTTGCTTTAACTCATAGTTGCTTAATCGGTATTCCTCTACGTGATAGACAGGAGTTCCGATCTTAATCTCATTCATCTTGTACCTCCTTTATCAAATAATTTAGATCATATCCACCTTCTACAAACTCTTTAGTGAGCTTGTGCCTGATACCGTTGCCTAAGTACTGGTATATATCAAGCATGTCATCATCAGAGAAATTTGTCTGCAGATACTGGTTTATACCCTTTCGGGTTCTATTCCAGAATCTTACGTTCCTTATGTGTTGCTGATAAACCATTGTTTTGCAAGCGTCCCTTGACACATATTCGAGCAATTTACATTTAAGATCTTCTTTGCTCTCAATGTCAGCTACGGAAAAACCAGAATGCTGCTTGTTTAACAGCAAGTATCCCTTGCTGCTAATACTACTGCCAGGAAAGCATTCCATAAGCTTCAAAATTTCATTCAAAATCATAATCACTCCAATCTATCTTCTGTCCGCAGTATGGACAGTGTACGCAAACTCCTGCTTCTGATTCATACCGTGTGCCACATGTCGGGCAATACCATTCGTATACATTTTCGTTTGATGCACAGATGACTGGTTCTTCTGCAATTGTTTTATGCATGTCTCTGTTTTCGAGAATATTGTTGACTATTTCACATGCCGTTTGTAGGGGTACTACACGACAATAGGTATGTGGATATGCTACCGCAACCATCAATTCACTATTGCTAATCAAAAGGTTTTTGATTTCATCACTTTTTGCAATAGACATTTATCATTCCTCCCAGTCAATTCGCTGTCCACAATTTGAACAATAGGAATCAGCACATTCATTGATGATGCTTCCACAAACAGGACAGTCACATCCCTCACCTAATCGGATAACTGGCTTTTGTGGAATCTGCTTTTTAAGAGCACGATGTCCCTTCATGAATGCAAATGCGGTTCTCATTGACTTTTCAACAGCCTTGTAATTCTTTTCCTTTAAGGCTTGTTCAATTGCTTTAGTGCAAGCATCAAGGCTCTTTTTTAATATCTTTGCTGCTTCTTTATTGCTCATTTGCTTTTTCCTTTCTTACAGGAACGGACATGTTTCGTAATTAAACAATTGCCAGATCTTACCTGCTTCTGCAACGTCCACATTTGCCATTCCTGCGACTTCTTTTATTCTTGTAACCATTTCTTCCAGCACTGCATTATTTGCGCTTAAATGGCAAATAATGACGTTCTGGAGTGTGTCTGTTGTATTGGCTTCTATAAAGCCTGCACACGTTTCTAGCTCCATATGCCCCTTAATGACATGCAATCGTTTACCAGTGACATCCTCTGAAATGTACTTCTTTTGGTAATTGCAAGACACCAGTATGTGGCTAATGTCCTTAAATCGCCACCTTACAAACTCTGTATCAGTAATGTAGAGCATTCGCTCCATTTCTGGATGCTTGATGATGAATCCATAGCACGGACACTCTGTACCGTCTGCATCGGTATGTTTGAAGTGTCCATGCACATCATTCATTGGAACTGATACAATTCCAAATTCACCATATCCACCGATATAGGAGTTGTTTTCATAAGGTTTGTAGACTGGGATTCCCATTTCTTCCAGATCGCTTACTGCTTCCGAATGATCTCTGTGCTTGTGTGTGACAACGCATCCAACAATATCAGATACCTTCCAACCGCATCCTTTTTTGATCTTCATAATCGGGATTCCTGCATCAAGAAGAAGCATCTTGCCTTTGTTATCCTTTAAAACATAGCAATTACCAGAACTGCCGCTGGCTAAGCACGTTAGAATCATCTGAAAAAACTCCTCTCTCAAGTTCTATGTCATTCATCCCTCAACGCTTTCAATGTGGTAACGACCATATCCACTTGTTCTTCCACTTCCAATTCCGTTTCCAAAACCTGCAAGACGAATAATGTTTAAAATCTGTTCCAGAGAATACGCATTCTCTGTATATTGAATGGTGAATGTTGCACTCCATCCGCTGAATCTATTCAGCCGTACAAGTACTGGAGCACCTTTCTTTGGTGACATAAGCTTTTCATCAATGAAATGCTCTGCAAACTTGATCGGAACCAAATTGCCCTTCGCAATGACATTTACAGCGGCATTGAACTTAGTTGCGTAAGTGTCAATCTTGTTCTGAACAACAGCCTGTCCAAATGATTTTTTCAAGCCAAATGCTGTAATGCACGGTGCATTGTTGGTCAGTGCTTCTCTCAAACCTTCCTCTGTGAAGTCTGTAGGCTTTCCACCATACCAGTGCATAGATGTGATCACTTCTTCCCACACATTTGTAGCTGCTGTGTCCTTAGCCTTGTTCTTTCTCTCGTCGGTAAGCTTCCTGGCGTTACAATCATTCATTTTGTTAAGCACCAGGTCCCCATCACCTGCAATAGTAATTCTTGCCTGTTTGATGCTTAACGGTTTCAATTCGATAACCTGTGTTTCTTCCTTCTTTGTCATAATTTGTGTTCTCCTTTTTTGTTTTGGTCTAAGCTTTCGCTCGAGGCGCGTCATGAACGTTGTGATGCAATGTTATGTGCTATTTTGTGCTGCTGTGTGATATGCTGTACTGTCATATGTTATTTTCTGCGGCTCATGCCGCGTCTCAAACGGAAGCTTCAAGTGTTCTGGTAACACTTGCAGACAACATGAAATGCGATGTCGTGTGATGTTGTGTTATGTCATGTCGTGTCCTGTTATGTGCTGTCTTGTTTTGTGATGATTGGCAACTCATGCTGCCTGCAAATGCTACCAGTTTGTTTTGTTGGTATCCACTCGGTACGCGACACAAGAAATTTACAGTGCTGTGTTGTGTTATGTGCTGTACTGTTATGTTAGGTGCTGTGTTCTGCTATTATGTGCTACCCTATGCTTTATGGCTTATGCCACATACAGAATGGATACCTTTTGTTTTTGCGTTATGTTCTACCTTTTTCTATATCTTCCCAATCAGCCCGTATAGCCGTTAGGCCAACGTAAAGTTTGTTTTGCCTTGCTGGGCTGAGATTTTTATAGCTTCTCAGTTATAATCTCAACCTTGATGACACGCTCCCAGGCGACGTGCTCAAACTTCATTTCTGGTTCCTCGACACCAGTTGCCGGGTTGACTACTGTGTGTCCAGTTGCTACGCGGTTAGCAATCGCGCGAATCACGGGTTTCTGATTTACACGCGGATTTGTGAGATCCGCTAAGAATGCTGGAGGAAGGACTACTGCCAATACATCACAGTCAGCGCCAAGCTCTGTTACCTGCTTTGCAGACTCAACACTGTCTGCGAACTGTTTTACCTCAATCTCGCCGTAGATGCGGCGAAGGTCTGCCTCCTGTGCCTGTGTCATTGTGTGTCTGCTTACCCATAATACTCTAGTCATATAAAGCCTCTTTCTCCCCGTTTTGGCGATAGGACACCAATTTACTTACTACCTCGTGTTAGCTCATAAAATTTACTTAACTCGAATGCTCTATGAATGATGCAATGTTTTGTGTTGTTGTGTCGTGTTATGTTCTGTCCTGTCCTGTTATGTTTTGATATATGAGCCATTTCTTTTCTCGGATGGTGCATACCGTTACACCATCCACAGAACACTCGAATTAAGCATTAAAACTGTTTAGACGGCTATCTTGTCGATTTCTTCAAATATGCTCTCTAACTCAGAAAGCGACTTATACCGATTTTGAAAACTTCTCAGCTCTGCGTAAGCCCTCTGCAGCAACTTCTGATACTCGTCAGGTTGTGTTGCAAAATGCGTTGTTGGCATATACACATTTCTCTGACTTGTGATCTGGAAGTGTCTAATAGGTGGTTTATTGTCCTGCTTTGGGATAACTACAAAGAACTGAATAAGCTGTCTTGCCTGCTGCAAGCGATATTTCTCTGCCGCTATGCTATCGTTCCATTCAAAACACTTATGAAGTTCTGACTGTTCGTCTCTTGCTTTCTCTAGTACTTGTTCTGGTGTTATCTCTGTATCTCTTCCGATTTCATCCAGACACTTTGCAGCGTTGGCTTTGAAAATCCCTTCTATTCTCCATTTAATTTCTTCGTCCATAGGCTATCTCCTGATCAGGCAGACATAAAAGGTGGCAAAGCATCTTTGTTTGCTTCCTTATTCTGCTCGTTTGGTTCTTCAAATACCTGTGAATTTGCGTTTTCTGCAATTTCCTGCTGCACCTGCTCCTTCATGTTCTCTATTGGATATTCCTTAAAATCGTCGTCCTGCATTTCTTCTCTTGTGTACAGACCCATGGTCAATTCTGGACAGTTAAGGCTAGAGAAGAACGAAGCTGCTCTGTATCTCAGCATTAGCTGTGGCATTGTTTTCCACTTGCTGCCATTTTTGCTCAACCAGCCTTCTTCTTTTGCCATATCCATGTCAACGGTCATTCCATTGACTTTTCTTCCGTTTTTTGTTGTCCATGCCGTACAAGAAAACGGTTTTCCATCCTTATCCTGTGTCTCTTCAAATTGCAATTCCATATCGAATTTTCCAGAATTGTTAATCGCAGCAATTAAGAACTTTGAACTCCAAGACGGTCTACCCTGAATTACGTGTAAATTCTGCATAACCATCATTGGACTTACTCGTAATCGCTGAGCCTGCTCAATGGCGATTAGACAATTTGCTTCATTCTTTTGAAATGTCTGTGGGACAATGGTTGAGCTTGCCAGTGCCTTTGCCATCTGCATAGCCATAATGAAGTTATCGCTTGTTCCGAAAATTCCAAGACTATAATCGGTTACTCTCTTTGTTGGCTGCTGCACAGCCTGCTTTCTGCTCTCTACAATTGCTGTATCCGCCATTATTCCTTGCCCTCCTTGACTTCCTTAACCTTGATATCTATCTTGTTTAATAACTCACTCAATTCCTTAAATGATTTAAGTGTAAAACTGCTAAACATCACGAGTGCGATAGTGTCTTTTGCTAAATCACCTGAAAAATATGATATTTTGCCTTGTACCACTTTAAACTTCAACCCTGTCAGGAAAAGCTTGTCATCACCTTTTACAACTTCGACTGTGCCATTGTAAGGAACTGGCTGTTTTTTCTCTTCCTGCTCCGGCTCTGTGTCCTCTGCACTGTCTGCGTCATTATTCTTGTCAGCTTTTAATACATCTAGTAATTCCTGCGCAGCGTCTCTGAGCGCTTCCAAAAAACTAAGATCATCTCTACTTTTGAAAAATCCCAATCCTGTTTCTTTAGTTTGATTGTCTTTAATAACAATCATTCCTATACATTCTCCAGCACACATCTCAAATCTCTCACTCATAATTATTCTCCTTATTCAGTTTTATTGTTTTCTGGTGCTCTTTTGATCACCTTAATATTGCTTCTTCCGTAAGCTTCTATCCACGAAAGGTCTACTGGTTCATCTACTACTGTGACTTTTGTGCCGTTTGGAGTTACTGCTTCGTCTCCTGGCTTTAAATCTTCCTCTGCTGCAAAACAATAGCTTCTTTTACTGCCCTCGTATCGGGCTTTTACATAATTCATTGGTTCACTCCTTTCAACAATTCTTCTACATAAAGGTCCATAGAATGGCATAATTTCTTGCAATTCCCGTGAAGTGCATGATTTTTCCATGCGTTATATTTTGTACAAAACTCTGTTAACGTCATCTTCCCTGCCTTCACAGCTTTTGCCCAATTACTCAATTTCTTCTTGATTTTACGCTTATTTTCGCCTTTTATTTTCCTGATGTACTTTCCGTCTTCTGTTACATAATGATGGAATCCCAAAAACGAAATTCCCTTACGAAATGGAACTATTTGTGTCTTCCCATTTAGCGATAGGTCGAGGGTGCTAACAAAAACTTCTATGGCTTCTTTGCACCACTTTGCGTAACTTCTGCTTGAACATATCAAATAAAAGTCATCTGAATAGCGCCCATATTTATCTATTCCAAGCTCACCAGTTACAAAATGGTCAAGTCCATCAAGCATAAGAAGCGCATACATTAGTGCAACAGGATTTCCGAGTGGAAGACCTGGGCTTTCAACGCTATCAATGAACAAATGATTTAACCATACTGTATATTCATCGTAGAAATAATAATCTACTATATCCTTCACTGGATTATGCTCTATGGTGTAAAAGAATTTTCGTATATCGCACTTTAAAATCCATCCATTTGTTCCATGTTCTTCGTAAAAGCTTAACATCTGCTCTTTCAGACAATCCATTCCAAAATGAGTACCTTTATCTATTTGACCTGCATAATTGGTACGAATAAATTGAGACTGCAACCTTGGTCTAAGAACGGTATAACACAGACAATTCTGAACCACTTTGTCCTTAAAAGCACAGGACTTGATTTCTCGCTCCTTTGGCTCATATATTTTGAATTTGTTATACGGGTTCATACTGTACGTCTGATTCTCAAGCTGTTCTTTCAATATGTGAAGTCCTTCAAGACTCATTGTTTGAAATCTCGCACAACTTCCATTAAATTTCTTACCAGATTTCGTTTTTCGGTATGCTTTGTATAAATTTTGAAAATCGCATATAAGATCTTTATCCATAGTAAAAATTCCTTTGTATTTATCCTCTTCGGAAAGGTCGTTTGCTTTTTTGTATCTTTTGCTGATTTCGGCTTAATGCCTACTCTGACGGCCTGTTTGACACAGAATGGGCGGACACCGTTGCTGTTGTTGCAATTGTTGTTGTTGATGTTTCCGGACGGAAGAACAACGGTCTTAACAGCAAATAACCTAATATTATTATCTTTCTTTGTCTTTAGTCCTCCAGGCAATTGCCATATGCTTTATATCTGAAACCATCTTTGACCAATATTCTGTACTTTTATTGTTGATGATGTTCAATTCCATTGACAATTCAATATAGAACAATAACTCATCACATTTTGTTATTGCTTTTGTCTGGAGTTCTGATCGCTCTTTAGGATAAAGTCTCAAGTCTGTTCGGTTTGCTTCATATAAATGCTCATAAATCTCAAGTGCTTTATTTTGCATTTTATCTACGAGTGAGAACCTATATTTTTTCGGATAACGGTTACAATTAGAAGTTATTATTAAAGTATGCTTTGCTAGCTCTTTTGCTTTAAGAATAACTCTGAGTTCTTCTGCCACTTAATTACTTCTCCTTAGATTCAAAGATTAAAGGGGAAAAGATACAAACTGGGCGGACACCGTTGCTGTCGCCGCAAACGTTGTTGTCGAAGCTTCCGGACGGAAGAACAACGGTAGTCCATTTATAATATTCGTTGCACGGCGTACTCCATGGAGTAAGTAACCACCAGTAATACTCTTCGTTTGGGATCAGACTTCTGTATTTTCTGTACTCGTCAAGAGTAAGCAGCGAAACCTTGTCTTTACATGCTCTGTATTGATTCTGTCCATCAACAGACAGTAAATCCCTCTCAAATTTAATAACATTCTCCTCTCCAATTTCATTTTCTATTTTTTCAAGGAGATCACTATTCAGATGCCGACGCAGTTCACTGATTCTCCAGTCATTTGTGTCTGGATCAAATCTCGTCAACTCTGATTTTTCTGCAAGGCACATACAGCCTGAATCAAGAACATCAAGGATTTTCCATTTTAGCCCTGCAAGTTTGAACTGATTGCCTGCTTTAGGCTCAACATCAATTTTTCTTTTTGAATTGCCTTCTAAGATGCTTACTCTTTTCTTTAGATCATTGAACTGTTGTTGCAACGCTTCTAATGTTAATTCAGCCATTTATTTTCCTTTCGATACAAAGATGTTAGATTTTAAGATACAAACTGGGCGGACACCGTCGCAGCCGTAGCAATTGCTGATGTTGAAGCATCCGGACGGAAGAACAACGGTGATTGAACGATTGTATTCACGGTTTGGACTAGTCCATGCTGTACAAGTCCACCACCAATCATCCAAATCATTATTAACAATTAAGTTGTTATACTTTCTGGCCTCATCAAAAGTGAGTGGGCGAACCTTGCATGTTAACTCTCCGTAGTCGTCTTGTCCATCTACCGTTGTTAAACTTACGGTGTGTTCTACTAGGTTCTCGGCTCCTACTTCTTCCTCAATAGTCGGCTGAATTTCAGCTTCGGTGTATTTTCTAAGTTCAGATGTTTCGTAATCTGCTGTATCATCTGCAAATTTTTTATGTTTTGCTATAAAATCCTTCGAGATAGCTTTGGTTTTTCCTTCGTGCTGTTCGAGGACAATATAATCATTCTCTCCAATACAAAATGTTTCTCCGGCTTTTAAACTTTCCAGTTTAACCTTGTTACTCTGCTCTCTTTCTTCAAGCATTTTTACCAATGCTCTTGCAGCTTCAAGTTCTTTACTCATCTGTCTCCTTTCTACAGCCGCGGTGACTTGACCAAATCACGCACAACTCTATATTTTGAAATGTTTTCTCCATCTTTCTCAACAAAGTAGAACGCTCCATCATTCGGTTCTCTGAAACCGCTGTAATACTTTGTATTTACCATTACCGCATCCTGCTCCTTGCAGCGGCTGCACCATTCGCGGATTTCTGCGCCGAGGTAACTTTCTCCGCTGTTCACTACAACCATTTGCTCTCTCCTTTCTTTTCTTCTCTGGTGGATTGTAGCAATCTATAAACTCGTGTAAGTCATACAAGCTGCATCCTCTAAATTTCAATGTTTCATTTTGTTTCCATAAGTGTTCTACTCTCACACCAAATTCATCTGAAAAGCTCTGTATCAACCCTTTCATGGCTTTCTGCCTAGCTCTTTTAATTTCTGTTGCCGTCCTTCCAGACCTTGGTGCTATTGCATTCACCCTTCTGTAGATATGTCCAATCAGCTCTAACCGCTGCTCCTCTGTTAGCTTCATAAGTTTATTGGAGTTGGCGATAAATCGCCTGAATGATCTTGGCATCATACAATGCATTGTGTTTTACCCCTTTGGGAAGTGACTTTCCCAGCTTTGTTAAAAGTTCTTCACGTGACAAATCGAAAGCTTCCTTGTCAGAAATTCTTAGCACTCTTGCAATATCCTGATTGATGTCGTGGCAACTTGCTGATATGTAATCAGGAAGCTCTAATGCGGAACTTGCCAGAAGATCAACCAGTAAAACGAAATCGTAATGAGATACATCTGACACAAACTGAATATCACTCTCAAAATGCTTAAGCCATTCAAGAAGTGATTCTCGTACCTCATATTTACTACCGATCACAAATACGGTGTTTTCCTTGTCTAGCAACTCTGCAAGCTCTTTGTTCTCACCCTTTACCACTGTATTTGACAATACATTTTCCTTAATCCAAGGTGAAATCTGATAATCTGCAAAATTATTAAGTTCTGCGTAAAAGGATTCACCGCTTGCAGATACAATTCCAATACTTATTAGGGTTGTGTCTTTATGCAACCCTGTAAACTCTGCATCAAAGTACAGATTTATCATCTTCCTTCGCTCCTTCCTTTTCTTTATATTCCTCTGCCTGCTCCATTCCAATAATGTAGGCAAGCTGTTCTTCTGTTAAACATGGAAGCAGCCGTGTTGCTGTTTCAAGCAATTGCTCTTTGCTTTCCCCATGGTAAATAAAAATTGTTGATCACTCTCCTTCTTCGTTGTCTTCAATGTTGTTTGGATTGAGCATTATCATTAACAGCTTCTTCCAAGCAAATGATGTGTTTACGGTATATCCATTTGCGGTTTGATACTGCATATGTACCACATGTGGGTACTTCGCTTTAATCGCCGCGCTTACTGTTGTTGGTGTTCCATCTGGCATTTTTACATTCAGCACAACAATGTCGCCCTGCTTTGCTGTTTCTTTCAGCAGCTCCGTGTCTTTGCTCATTTCCCCGCTCAAATGCGGCAATATTTCTCTTAGATTCATACATTTCCTTTCTATATGGCTCAGGCATTCTAGCCCAAGCCACGATTTCATAGCCAGAATCTTCAAATCCGCCATCTGGCAAATTCGCTTGGCAAGCTTCTTTCGAAACCCACCACCTAAATCTGTTCTTTGGGTCTGGTCCCCAATAATACTCATGGGTAAGTCTAGTCTCGCCCCATCTAATTGTACACAGCAGATAGCCTGCGGTCTTATCTGGCATCTTTTTAGTCATCCAGAACATCTTTTATCACCTCTCTTAATTTGTATTTGCAGCTTTTCTTTTTTGCTTACGATGTTGTGACCATGTTTTCGATCCAGCCAAGCAAATAGTTATTCTGGATACTGGAGCAGCTATTTGTCACTTCGCTCAACTTCTGCAGAGTGCGCTTTTTCTGCTCTGTCAAAAAACGATACGTCGTCGTCTTAGACTTTTCTCTTACCTTTTTATCTGTCATCACGCCTGCACCTCCTTCCTGCATGTTTCCATTCTTTCAATGTAGCTAATCATGTCAGCAAAGCTTTCTGCTCTGTACAAGATTGCTCTGTTTGTGTCAGCAAGTAGTGTGTATGCACTATCAAACTGGAATATGTAATACTTATGCATTCCCTCGTAGTACATGCAATCTTTAAGTACTACAAACTTGTTGATATCAAGCATTGTTTGTTCCTTTCTTTCTTATGTAACTTCTGCTATCATTTCTGCCTTCATCTTGGCGAACTTGTTGATAAAATGGATTTGCCCTTTACCAGTTACAAGCGTTGTTCTTGTGATTCTGACGCTTCCGTCCGGATTCACAACAGTACGCTCCTTAACTTCAAAGAGTTTCTGTTCCATCGCCTTCTGTGTCGGCATGTTTTTACTACCGCCACATTTAATTAGGTAGTCGTTTTGACGCATCCACTCAAAGAGTCTGTTTTGCCCGATCTCATGGCCATTCTGGCAAATCAGTTTTGCCATGTCTCCAATCAGGATCGAGGTCCTGCTAGACTCCACTGCATCTGCAAAGATTTCCTTTGGCTTCATGCGCTCTGTGTCTGCAATCAGTACCTTGTTATCTGCCTTGAGCCTATCGATCTCGTTATTGGCAATCTTTAAGGCTCGTGCCATCACCTGTTCTGGTGTATTCCATGCCTTTTCCAGATCAAGGAAATACTGGCGGTACTGCTTACCCTTTTCAGTGCGCTGAATCATGCAGATCTGTTTTGCCATGTCGATGGAGATTTGATAATCATTGTAAGTTGTTATAGGATTCTTTGGATTATTGGTCGCTCTTTTTTGAGCGACCAATATAAAGTCTTGATTTTTCTCAAATCCATATGCTGTCATCCGCGGAAACCAGTCTTTAAAGGCTGTCTTGATCTCAAGTCCCTCATGCAGTTCTCTTGCCGATACAGTCGGCTGCTCTGACTCGTAGTTAATTCTCAAGAGTTCCATGTTTCGACTCCTTTCTGTTTAGTTTTCAATGTGCTTGTTTGTTGTTTCTAAGAACAGTATACGTCTTTAACTTTACATTGTCAAGACCTTTTTTGTTGTTTTTATTATATTTTTTGTTGTTTTACAGACTTTTTTATTTGACTTCTTTATTGTTATGTGGTACAATGCAAAGTGAAAGGAGGTGAAAAATACAATGAAAACAAGATTTAAATTATTAAGACAGGAGCTTGGAATGACGCAAGAGGAATTTGGTTCTAAAATTGGTGTTGCGCGTAATACGATAGCTCAATATGAAAGTGGAAGAATTGTTCCTTCAAATCCTGTTATCACAAACATTTGCAAGGAATATGCTGTCAATGAAACTTGGCTCCTTACTGGAGAAGGCAATATGTTTAAGGACATTACACCATCAGAAGAAATTGAATCATTTCTTGGCACGCTTGCAATAGCAGGTGACGAAAATTTCAAAAAACGTTTAATCCTTTATCTTGCGCAAATGAAGGATTCAGACTGGGAGAAATTGGAACAAGTGCTTGATACTCTTCTCGCAGGAAAAGACATCATCTTTCCACCAGGCACCAAAAGTGAAAAGTAATCCTGAGTAAGCTAAATGGTGGGCATCCAGAAATGGATGCCCATTGCTTGTTTTATTGCAAAATATGTATCTTCTTGTTGATATTTTTTCTGCTGTTGTCTATACTGTTTATATAATCTTAATCCAAATCGTTAAAGGAGATTGAAATATGAAGAAACAGATTATATTTACAACTTTATGTGGGTGTATCGCTTTGCAAACATTTATGCTGTCAGCGTGTTCTGGTGACTCAACTGCAAAGGCTAATTCACAGGACTGTACTATCTCAGCAGAAAGTGAAATCACGTCAGGCACAAGCGACGATTCTCAAAGTTGGGAGATATCATTCGATAACATTCCTTGGGGAGCTGATTTTGCTTCTGTAAAGCAGATGCTTCCTGATTTAGAGCTAAGCGGAATAACATATGAAGAAATGAGTCCAGATAGTATTATCAAGGGATTCAACAAAGTTACTAGTGACTCTTCTAGTAAAGTTACTTTACGTGCTTCATCAAATAAACTTTTGTTACGTGATTCGAACTACAGTTTTGAGTTTGAAGGCCACGATCTAATTGATCTTGTTATGTATTTTGTCTTCGAAACCACAGACGATGGATATATTGATTACGACAGTGAAAAAGCGCTTCTTTATGGAGTTAATTATAGAGTTGAAGGTTCGTTAGGAACACTTGCAGAATTTGCAGAAAAGTTCAGAAAAGTATGTGGGGAGCCTTCACAAAATTATACAATCGAAAAGAGTTCAAATAACACGGATATGCAATATTTGATTTGGGAAAATGATAATTATATTATTTCCGTTCATGATGAAATAGCTGATACGTTTGATTCTTCATTTAGCGGTTGGGACGAGTCTATCGAGATATCTTATGCCTGGAAAAATGGTTCTAAACTTTTAGAGCAATCTAAAGATGCGCTGCATAATGTAAAAATTAAAAACGCAGAAAAATAAGAAGAGCGGGAACCTAATCACGGGTTCCCATTCCTTTATTCTCTAACTAAGATGTAATAAACGATCTTCAGCTTTGAAAGCCTGTCTTCTGTTTTTAACTTTTCTTTTATCTTCTTCATATAATACCGTTTCATTGCTTCTTCAACATCTGCATCAATCTCCTTTTCAGTTCTGCTTTCTACCATTCATTGCCCTCTCTTTCCTCTATTCTCTCGTCATTGCCTGTGCGATCAGCTCACAACGATATTTCTTTACATCGTCTCTATCTGTTAACTGATACAAAAAATCAAGCAATTCCATTTCGTTACGTTTTTCTTCTGGAATGAACGTGGACATATATGTAATCGCTCTTTTTACATATTCGTTGCCTTTTAGCTCTGCAATACTATCTAAAAAACGTCTAACCACATCACACATATAATCACCTTTCCTTTGCAATTGTATCCACAGAAATTTCGTATGCAACTTTAACCATTTCTGTTTCATGCTCTCTTTTGATATAAGTTCTGCTCTGGATTCTTCCAGACAGTCTAATTTTGTCTCCAACCTTTAAATTTGATGCCTTTCGAGCAAGCTGATTCCAAGCAATACAATGCAAATAATCGCTCTTGCCATATGAACGATTTACAGCAACTATAAGCTCACATAACTCCTTTTTTAATGGTGTTGTGCGATATATCGGTTTGCTGCATAAATACCCAGTCAATGCAATTTGGTTCCTATGTTCCCCACTTTCTGCTTTGATTTCACGAACCAGAAAGTACTGCTGTACATGTCTCTTGCCGTCACTGGTATAATAATTCTTGCTTCGCCATTCTCCGATCACTGTCACTTCATCCTGACGCTTCAAAGTTCCGATTTTATTCTTTGCAACAGCGATTGGTATTTCATCCTTTACTCCGCTCAGGCGGCTTGTCTCGATGGTGTTTGAACAAAAATCACTCTCCAAGCAGTCTAATGTTGTAAAATTGTCTAGTAATTTACCATGAATAATGGCAAAATTAACCATTGACTCTGTTACTTTGCAGTTGTAAACTGTCATCATTAGTAGCCTCCTTTCTCTTTTCTGCTATGGTATAGATAATAGCACTGGTGACTACAATTGTATTGACTTTGTTCACATTTTTTTCGGTCAAAGTTTTTTGGCTATTTTCCAAACTTTTAAGTGCCAGAAAACTTTGACTTTACCTTTTGTTTGATGTAGCCAATAAATTATACTTTTTGTTTTTGCTAAAGTACAATTTATTGTAAAAATGACATTTTGAACGAATATGAAGGGTGGTTTTTGACATGAGAAATCGAGTAGCTGATACTGAACGGCTTGTAAAAGTCATTATTTATGTGCGCAAAAGCGCAGGATTGTCACAAATGGATTTGGCAAAAGCACTCGGAAAGAGTGTAGGGACGATTAAAAATTGGGAGAATGGTCTTGGTGCACCAGACTTCCCAGCGCTGCTAGAGTGGTTTGACAGATGTGGTGTCGATGCAGAAAAATGTCTTATGGCTATCTATGATCCTAACAAATATGAGCGTATTTATCGCCCTAAAAAAGATAGTGAGACACTGTCTGCTCTGCAGGAATACTTAAAACATGAAGACGCCGAGTATCTGAAACGTCTGTATTACAATGTCTTTTGTGATACTGGTTCTGATTGGCACGCACAACTTGATATGCTTACGGCATTAAACAAATTGCCGCTTGCTGACCGTATAACGTCAGCTCAAGCATATCTCGACAATTTTCTGATTCGGCAGGCACGTGGCGAGGTTAAAGACGCTTTTATAGAGCCTGACTTGAAACATTTAGAAGAATCAATACAGCAAGCAAAGCAATCTGTTTGCGAGAGAAAAGATTCTTATCTTAATAATTTGAAATGATAGGGTGTTCCCTATCATTTCAGTTGGAATAATAATAGATTGCAACAGCTTTTTTCCATCCATTTCCACTATCAGATGTCTGAACATAGATATCGCCTTTTCTTCCATCGCTAATCGGCTCTGCAGTTCCAAACGATATAGATGTCTCGTCTAATATGCGATATTCTTTTTCGCTGCTGTCGTACAACATCAGTGATCCATCTTTCCTGTTTAAGCCAATCCATCCTAGCGTTGTTCCACTTCCACTAAATTTTATATATGATGCATTCCCAACTCCATTAAGGTCTAGCGCAGTAGTTATTCCTGCGGTTATTCGTAACGATTTTTCAAAAACTTCCAACCTGGTGCTGAAGTCAGTAGTATCTGCGTTCCACTCATGGAAATCCAAATATTTTCCAATTTCCATCACACCAGTCTGGTCAATCCACGGAATTGCGTTCGAAATATTCTTTGAGGAATCAACTATTTCCATTCCGCTCAATTTTTTTGAGTTTCTGGAATTTTCAACTGTTGTTATTAAATTTTCAAAGTTTCCTTCATGAAGGATTTTAAAAGTATATAAGTCATTTCTAGCGTATATTGGAATATCGTTATACGTGGTTCCGTTAGCATTCAAGTAAATTGATCCACCATCTGATCCTATTGTTACATCATGCTTCGCAGTTATTCCTACCACGCCATTTCCGCCTTGTAGTGTTACTCCCGTAGGTGAAAAAATGATGCTGTTATCGTCCGTGCTGTATAATACATCTTTGATTCTTGTTCCAATTATGATGTTGTTTTGATTTGCTTCAATTATAAAGCTTTGAGTGTCAGAATATGGGCTATTAACAGTAAAAGACCGGTTAAAGATCGCATCAAGTCCGGTTATGGTTCCGGTTGTTATGCTGCCAGCATCAAGATTTATCAAAGTTACCTTTTCTGCATCAAGAATGCCTGCTGTTAGTTTATCAGCAGACATATCCTGAATTTTTGCATCGGTAATTTGCGCATCACCAATCATCACACTTGTTATCCAACCCTGCTTAATATTTGCTTTATCAAGTCTGGCAAATAATATATTTGCATCATTTACCGTGATTGTGCTTGCCTGCAAGTTCGTGACCTTTGCATCTACAGCATTTAATTGATTGAATGTGGCTTTTTTTGCCGTAATCTCTTGAAGGCTAAGAATATCATCTTTAACTCGTTGCAACGCTATTTCAGATGGACTTTTCACCTCTTTTTCTTCAAAACCATAGGATGCCACTTCCGACAGTAAGCCACCATCAAATGTAATGGTGTGCTGCATCACTGGAACATCTATAAGATTATTTTTAGCATCAACTATTGTAACGACATCACCTACGTCAAGTCTCGGATCTCCCATAAACGAAAATGACACTGGATAATACCTCGTATCCTTTATTTTTTCAAGGATTTTATCGAGCCATTCCTGTGTCATTACTGGATTGCTTAAATTTGTATTTATATTTGTTCCTGATTCATAATGATTGTTCTCTGTATCACAGCTGATGCCTGAAATTTGGCACATCGTTTCTGATTGTAGTAGATCATCAAAATATCTATTGGTCTTAATCAGATACGTGTGTGATTCTTTTAAAAATTCAATTGTATTATAAATGAACGATAGGTTCTGGTCTTTTAAATAGTCACCTGCTGCATCACCTATTTTCCCTGGATAGTCAGTTGTTAACGCTTCATACCATCTAAACGTTACTTTTCCGTTTCTATCGCATATAGCAAATGTACCATGGAGTTGTGCGATGTATCCAACCACCTGTTGCATCGTAAAACCGTCAAACGGCTCTTTGTATGTTTTTTCTCCCGACTGGTCGTTAACCGTCAATATTTTATCTATCATCAGGTTATCAGATAATTTGCTTGTGTCAAACTCAACACCTGTCTGTTCGCTTATATCAGTTAAAAATTCTTTACTTTCTACTGGATACTTCACGATCTTACTTTTATATGCTTTAGCTAACTTTGATTCTAGCCTGTCATATGCTGTAAAAGTAAGCAGATTTCGGTCTTTTTTTTGCTCTTTTATCGTAAAATACCCCATTGGTATCCATTCTATAGTGCCATCAGCTGTTGCTCCTATTTCAAGTCTTACTTCCGTACCTTTTACAAAATCTTGCGACTTTGTAAACATAGATACTTCTATTTTGGAAGCTGTAGCTCCACCCACATAAAAATAGCTATCAGGAGTTGAAAAATTTGTTTGCACTATCTCTTGGATTCCATCTGATATTCCGTTTAGCTTTGCACGGAACGTTCTTCCGCTGCCTGATATAACTTTATCTAATGCTTCTGATACCTGATACATGACGATTTCCTTTCTCTAGCACGGTATACTCCGTGCTAGATATTTGCTTTATTTTTTATTCTCCGAGGATGTATCTTTTTTCTTCTTCTGTGAGAATCTTCATCCCTTTAATCTTTTCTGCCGACACTTTTCCACTTTTGTACAGTCTTTTTAAACTCTCTACTAGGCTTCTCATGCCAGTACTCCTTCCTCGATCAGCTGCAAGGTATATGCGTCTATCATTTCTGTTGCATATCTTGTCATTTCTTCGCTTGGCTCTGTATCGCCTTCGTAATCAAGATATTGCTCTGGGGCCTGAATAATCTCCTCTTGCGTCAACTTAAATGTCCTGAATATATTGCCATCATACTCATACATCGTCTCACTACCGTTTTCTGGACCATCAATCGTAATCTTCCGCTCATCTGTACAAATGACTACATCCATTCCTTTTTCAAGCGGATAGAATGCTGCACTTAACTGTGGCAGCGTAAATCTCATCTTCTCCATAATTGTTTAATCTCCTCTCATGAGTGGATACAATTTCTTTACATCTCTTTATATCTTCCGAGACATGATACTTTTGTTGAAAACGTTGTGTGTTTGAATGTTTAATAGCTCCATAACGCCCGATATAGCTTTTAGCCAATGACAGCGGCACTTCTTTCTTTTGGTGGACTCTTTTTCTTACCTTCTTTGCAGTCCTTCTAAATCTCAAAAAAATTGATGAGCGTACAGTAAGACTTCTTCTTGATATTTTTCTTCCTAAAATATCAATGTATGTAACACTCAGATCAATGAATTTTGACGTTTCCTTAATTTCTAGCCCTAAAAAATCCGAAATATAATTCGAAAATCTTTTTACTGCCATCTTTAAATCCTTCAAGCTTTTCGAAACAATTAGTATATCGTCCATTTGAAACAAAGCATGAGATACAAGATTGACACGACTAGCAGCTCCATTCCTATGTTTTCTTAATTTGCATACCTGCTCATTAACATAATGACACGCATATGACATGTAATAATTTGCAAGATATTGGCTAAGGTATGAACCGATTGATAATCCACCCTCAAACGAATCAATTAAGAAGAAAACGAGATGTATAACATCGTCGTTATATACATCTCGCCTTAGTAGTTCTTTTAATTTACCTTTAGGTATGGTTTCGTAATAATGCCTGATATCTGCTTGCCATCCCCATCTTATATCATGGTTGTCTACCCATTTCTTAATTGCTTTTGCGCCAAATTCGCATCCCTTGTTCTTTAATGCCCCACATTGGTAAAAGCCTATTTTCTTTCGGAATAATTCTTCCATTGCATATACAGCTATATAGTCGTATATCTGTTGCTTTACATCTTGTATTCCTATCTTTCTAACCTTTCCGTTACACTTATCAACTTGGTATCTGTAACGAATTGGCTTTACAATATATTTCTTTTCGATAATTTCTTGTTGTATACCGTCTATAACAGTATTGATCAATCCTTCCATCATGAAGTGCTCTTTGCAGATCTTTTTTATGATTTCACATGGTAACTTTGAGTACTCTGAGAACATTCTTATAGTGTCCCCACGGTTCATCTTTCCGCTTATGCAATCTCTTACTGCTCGTTCAACCAATATTCTGTTAGTTATATCTATTCTTTTGCAACAACGTTTCAAGTATTTTTATCCTTTTTTTGTAAATATCGTTTAAATTCCGAGGGACGTTCGGATGTCTACTAGCCCCAACCTATGTCTTTCACATAAGTTATCGGAATGCCCGTCGGCGTTCCGATTCCCTTTTTGTTGCCTATTTAAGTGCTGCTTACACAACAACGGAATTACATCCGCGAAATGCCACACTAAGTACCAACGTACTATTTTGTCCCGTCAGACATATAAAAGCAGAGAGCGTAGTTCCAGTTCGCATTCGTCACGTCGTTCCTGAGATTCGCGTAGGAGAATCCGGCATTCGACCTGTTCCTGAGATTGCCGCGCCCGTGTGTGACAAGTCCTATTTTAAAATTATTTCTGTATACTATTTAGAGGGGCAGCCCCCTCTTTTGCTTACGCAAAATTCACCCCTAAAAGGTTCGGAATTAAACGCAGAGAGCGCAGTCCCAGTTCGCATTCGCCACGCCGCCCCCGAGATTCGCGCAGGAGAATCCGGCAGACGACCAGCCCCAGAGAACGCCGCGCCTTAGCGCTTCGCGCCAACCTGTTCCATCACCACCATTATATTGTCTGTCGCCAACACCGACCGAATCTCCTGAACCCTTGCTCTTGAACCATATAACACCTGCAGACAAGTCTATATCAATGTCGCCAATCCAAAAATCATCAGTTGTTTCAAGATCTACAGTTGCGATTTTTGTCCAGTTCGTGGCAGTGCTTGACCATGCAGCAGTTCCTCTAACGTAGTAGTCAGCTGTTGTTGCTGTAGTCTTGTTCCACAACTCGTTCATTGAGATATAATATGCACCAACCATATCTTCAATACCGCCAAGTTTGAATGCATGTTTGCCATCGTTCTTGACATATCCATCCACTCCAAGCACTTTGTCAGTTTGCCCTGCATGCAATGGCATTGATGATATATATGTATCTTCTGTAATTGTCATATTTTGCTTGCCAACATATACTTTACTGTTATCTGTTCCAGATATTGCTTCGATAGCTGTTATTTTGACTCTATCTGCGATATTTCGCATGTATGCCTGTCCACGATCCAGATTGTCTGTGTGACCAGTTGCATCTCCGATGGATACTGTCGTGCCAACATAAAAGCTATTTGCCTGCGCTGTTGGAATTACAACATAGTTAACATTTTCCCCAGTTTGTACAACTTTAGTCTGTATATTAAATCCAGTGCATCCTTGAAAGATTTTCTGACTATTTTTTGTTGCATACTTCATCCATAACATACACAGCAGATATGCCGTTCGCTCTGATCCAGAGCCATGATATCCTGTTCCTTTCTTCTGCAGCTCAGTATTTCCAGACTGGGCTGAAACAAAGTTATAAATTGCATTTCCAGATGATGAATATAAAATTCCATCAATTTGTCCTGCATAGTATTTTGTCAAAATGCCATAACCGAGTTCTTTATTGCACCATGGCGTAACTGTTGTGCACTCCAATTCAGGATGCGGCTTCGTTGCAAAATGCACAATGTAATATGTGTCAAATTTCTGAATGCCCCAATAAGTTAAAGGAACCATAACTCCAACATCTACTTTTCCAATGTCAGAATATCCATTACCGCCTTTAATTGCTACTGGGGTCTTATTCTCCTGCTCGTCAATTACAAAATTACAATCAATTGTCTGAAAAGCACTATGATTTGCAAAATCATCCTGCCCCTTTACAGTTTCCGTTGAAGGCACAGCTGTTAACCCAACTGATGCATTCATCTTTTCACCGCTTGGACTGGTGCTGGTTTCGTAATAATAAAATTTTGTTGAAAATACCTCGTCTGTTGCTGTTTGTTCCCAGAAATTCTTCCAGTCAAACTTCGAAACATCTGTTACTAGTGTTTTTACTGTTTTTAAAAGATTTAAAATCTCTTGTGATGTTGACTCCATTGCCACATCTACTGCCACTGCTGCCATTTTTTATCCTCACTTTCCATCGTCATACATTACTCTCAGTCCACCACTTTCATTTATACTCAAAGTGATTCCCTGACCATTTGCTTTCTTTGCAAGTTCCTTTGTTAAATCCGCTATATTAGTCTCTTGAGTTTTTGATGCAGCCTTTAATTCTTCCACATCTTCCCAATTTGCAAGATATATTATTTTGTCAGCCATACACCTTCCTCCTCTACTTTGTTATCCTTGCAGCCAAGCACCCTTTGGCTGAGTCGAAGAAAAATTCTATGCCAGTACCATCGGCCTTTGTTTTTAACGCTGTGTCCTGTTCTACATTCTTCTTTTCAACCTTTGCGAATCTATCCCCAACTGCTTTTGCATCGGCTGGCGTGTCTGCTTGTGACAATGTGGTATCTGTAGCATCTCTAAAGGATTCTTTTACATTTGATCCATCAACCTGCATTACGCCTTCTGCGCTGTCATACACAAGGAAGGTATCTGTGGATTTTACAGCCGTTTTTTTCTTATATTCCGTCCATAATCCCATAATGATCACCTAGCCTTGTTCATCAAATTTAATGGCTGCGCACTGTTTTTCTGTGTCATAGTACAAAGTTATTCCTTTTCCTGCTACTTTTTTGCTCAATCCATCTCCAACCGCCTTTGCATCTGCAAAAGCACCAGGAACAGTGAGTGTTTTGTCAGTTTCCAACGGATGAGTCTTATGATACTTTTCAACAGCTGCATCAATTTGATCTTCCGTTACAGTTGCGTTCTGAACCTTACGATTTAAAATACCAATGACGTCTTCTGGTTTCATATTTACTCCTTAAATCTTGTTCCAAGTTGCCGTTGACTCTTCAAATTTATAGTAATCGCCAGTATCACTTGCCAGAAAAGAGCTGCCTGTCGCAACATACGTAGGAAGCTTGCCTACATCTTTTGCAAGTCCCTCATAACTACGTATATTGCCTTGCACAGACGTACACACTAATGTACCCATATCTGGCACATCTTGACCAGGCTTATAAAACTGTCCGTCTCGTTTCACCGTGTAATCATATGTCATGCTTTTTCCGCCTCACTTTCCTCTAGCATCATGCTAATTGCTTCAAATTCAAGCTCTGATGCTTCTATATTCTCAACCACACTAATTGGAATCTTGTAAATGTCTACGTCAACTTCAATTCCATCCAGTAATTCACCCAACTCTGATTCTAGGTTTTGCTCCATTCCCTTTTTAGGTACAATGTCACCATTTTTCTTTTTATCGCAGTACTTTTCAATCAATTCATTTCTTGATTCTTGGAAAGGAATTGCAGCCTTATCCAGTGTTTCAATATTACGGTTGATTGCATAAATCGCCTTAATTGGCTTCCTTACACCATTGTTTTTAAACGATAAAAGTCCATTGATTGTCTTTACCAGTGTTCTATTTGACATCTTCATTTTGATACCTCATTTTTCAATAAAATTTGCAGCAACACCAACATATCTAGGCAGTCCATCAGCATACGAATAAACTGGATATGTCGGTGTTCCAACATTAAATTTGAGTGTTTCTGTTTTCCCAGACTTCGGATTTCGGAAAGTGATCGGAAAAAATGGTGGTTCTATTGCAGCAGCAAAAGCTACTGCTTCTTTATCATCCAAAGGTGCTAGCACAATATTTAACTTAATTTTCTTTGCTATGATGTCACCCTCCATATCACCAGACGCAACTCGCCCTGTATTGCGGCTCCAGATGATGTTATCTGTTACCGTCAGGTCTTTAACTTTTAGCTTCAATCCACTTATGATTACGGTTTTTACTGGGCCATCCATTGCATTGTTTCCCTCCTTTACGTTAAAAGTTGCGCCTTGCCTGTCTGTATGACTCTGCTGTTGTTTTCCTTTTTGACAACCTCAAAGATCTTCTTTGCATCGCCCTGAAGAACAACATTAACTGTCACATTTCCATTTCCTCCACCATTTCCACCGTAACGTGCCATAACTGCTTCCATTCCACTCGCTACGGCGCTCTGCATTACACTTGCAAGTTGTGACTGGTTTAAGACCTCTGTCCTGCCACCTACATGTCCAACAAGCTCTGGTCCGGCTTCTCCTGCAATAAACATTGAGCCTGCATTTACAGTACCACCTGCATATCGTGGGATGGCGCTAAAGCTTGACATGAAGTCTTTTGTAATAACTCCTCCACTGCTAAACTGTGGTATATCATGCCATCTTCCACCATAAAAGGCTCCGCCTGTGGATTTTTTAGTACCTGAAACTATGCTTGAAATAAATGCTGTTATCCCTGAAAGAATTAGCGATACTCCAGATTGTTTCTGAACCTGATTAACATATCCTAAAATTCCACTGAACCATTTTCCAGATGTAGGGATTGAATCTCCTAATGCTGTTACATATCCCAGGATTCCACTGAACCATTTTCCGGATATTGGAATTGAGTCTCCCAATGACGTTACCCAACCTGTCAG
>ADJS01003585.1_pt1 | contig 92421 bp, 113 predicted proteins | sample 268128 | NCBI WGS metagenome assembly ADJS01 (sample SAMN00007486, study PRJNA43253) | human gut metagenome | isolation source: feces sample TS28 | reverse complement strand
CCCACAAAGCCCCCCTCGGCGTGAACAGGCGCACCGGCGTGCCGACCGTGATGCCGTCAAGCGGGATACGCCACAACGGCATGTACGCGTCAACCGCGCCGGACAATATCTTCCCTGACGGAATGGTCGGGTCGGCGGCGGCAGTCGCATTCGGCGAACCCTTCAACACGACCAACTCCACCAGCTCATTACCGTTCTTGGGGTTACGATTGTAATGCGCGCAAATGATGTCATTGCGTTTCATGCCCTGCGACCCGTTGGAAATCGTCACCGATTCCGCCGCCGTGACATGCCAGTCCAAACCCTGTATCGACGCGCAGCCGGTGCCGATCGTCGCCCTGTTGGACGAACTCATCGAGCATTTGAACGCGTCGCCCCAGTCGAACACCACGTCGGACTTCGAGAACTTGGCCTGATGGATGATCGCCTTGTCCTCACTTGAAATATGAGCCGTGCCGGCCTTGCCGTCAACCAGTTCGATGGTCACTGTCCGACCTCCTTCAACCATGCTTCAAACGAAGCGTCATCCTGCTGCATGAACGCCATGAAAGACGCATTGCATTGGGAACACAATTCGTAAATGTCAGGTGCCACATCATCCGCGATGCGGGTCGCCTTGCCAGCCGAATAGCGGCGCACTGTGAACCATTCACGCGCCTCAGTATCGCCAGCGGCGACATAGGCGGTCTTACCGCACTTGTCGCATACATACTTCGAGTAACCGTCAGACTTCACTATCCAATCCTTTCAAACATTGAGCAGCCAAGCGAAGGCAACTGCCTCCACGTGCCGCCGAAATCCACGGAGGGGTCAACACCAGTCGTGTTCATCACCACATAGCCGACCGGGAACACGACCTTCCCGGAAGCGCCGTCGCCGACATGCGCGCTAATGACGCCATCCACGCTTACGATCGAGGAACCGTCCACCCTCACGCCACCCAACACGTCCGTGGACGCTTTCGGCAGCGTGTAGGCGTTCGCGCCCCGTTCGACCGAAGCGAGCTTCGACCGCTCGCCATCGGTCATCATGCCCGACTTGGCGCTGTCGGCCACGGTCTTGGCGGCATCGGCGACGTTTTTCGCATCCTCGGCGGTCTGATTCGCCTTGCCGATCTGCGCTGCGAAACCGGAAGCCGTCTTGTTCGCCGCCTCGGCGACCTGCCTGACGGAATCCAAATCCTCGGAAGCGACCTCCGCATTGATCGTGCCGCCTGAAATCGACAGGCCACGGCCAGCCGTCAAAGACACTCCACCGCCAGCCGAACCCGAAGACGAAGAGGAAGAGGAACTCGTGTAATTCGAATATTCCGTCTTCGAAGAAGCCGCGTCGCCAACCTCATACGATACGGACAGCAAGCCGCCAGACAGTTTCACGATCTTCTTCAACACGATGGCCGTCACAGTCAGACCGGTCACATGATCGCAACCGGCGACCCTATCACCAACATCAAGCGACAAACCGTCATGCACGGTCACATCGACAGCACCGGCACCCTGCAAATCCTGCAACTGCTTCTTCGTCTGCTTGTCCAACTCGTCCTTCTCGGCGGACGAATAATCATAGACGGCGGCGATCTCATCACGCCCACCGAACGTGCGCGTATTGGACACCTTGCCGGAACCATCCGCATAATAGTGGACGACCAGACGATTCCTCAAATCACCCTTGCCCAAGCCGATCATATGATTGGTACGCCGGTAATCCTTCGTGATGCTGAAATCGATCAGATCGGAATCGACCGTATCATCATGGGCGACAATCGGCTGGGCATACATCCATACCGTGCCGTCAACCTCCTGAAACATGAGTTTCAGATCATTCGCTGCCAGCATCCTGCGGATGCCATCATACGCGGTGCAATACCGGTCGAACTGGAACGTTGGAATCGTCTTCGTGGAATCCGCGCGAACCTTGAACACGTCAGACAAGCCAATACGGGCCAACAGGTTCGACAACACCTGATTCACGGGGCCGGACACCTTCAGATAATCCTGCCCCGAATCCGGCTGCAACACCTTACCGGCCAACATGCCATGCCAACTCCGACCGGAATACGTGACCACACTCACGCCATCCGACAGTTCGTCCTTCATATGATCGACGATGCCGCCAACCTCGGTCCCATCCACATAGACAAGACCACGGTCGGGCAGCACGGTACCGTCATACAACGTCAGTTCGAAATCATTCTCACCCGACCCCCACGCGCAATCAAACACGCAATCCGAAGCCGCATGGAACGGCACGCCATTCTCGTCAGCGCAAATCAAATCAACCAAGTCGGGTCCCCATTCTCCTCGACGACCGTCAGATCAAAACCGAAACCGGAACCCAACTCAACCACGCTCGAACCAGCCGGAATAGGTTGGAAAACATACTGTCCACGATTCAAACCGGAACCGCGCACACCCCACGAAAACACGTTCCGCAGAGAACCATCCGCACCATGCAGCATGATCGACTTCTTCAACGAGTCAACCGCCACGTAAGCGCCAGCGGGAACATCACCATTCAACCGGTACACGTTCCCGCCAATCGTCAACGACGGGTTCGAAACGGCCCCATATATGACCAGACGAAACGGCATCGGAACACGCATGCGATTAGACACCATGCATGACGGACGCGAAACAGCCAGATCATAGCCCATGTCAGTCGGCAAATCCAAGCCAGACGCGGCAGACCCGGACACAGGCTGATACGACACGGTACCGGCCTCATGCCGCCACACGCCATCCAACAAGACGAACGAAAGCGCGCACACCGGGTCGGAGGAACCAGGATGCGAGGAAGCCTCGGACTTCACCGCATAACACGATTGGGTCCAAACCTCCCCCGCACCATTCACCGCCTCCAACCGTCCTGGCTTGCCTACGGCCAGATCAGCGTCAACAGCCCGCATGAACGAGTCGAACGCAGCCGCATCACCATAATGCACGTCAATGGAAACCTCCCGACGTTTCCTCGAAACGCCGGTCAACCCACCGTTACGCACCGTGTAATCCCATTCACGGCCACGCAACTCCAACGCGCCTTCGAAATCAACGGTCTCATAATCCGACACGTCGAACCGCTTGCCGGTCAAACCACTCACATACGCAAGCTCACCTGCCACGACGACTTGCCTCCAATACATCACGGACGAAATCACGCTTGCTAGGCCAAGGACTGCTGTTACGACTGATCTCACCGCCGATACCATCACGGAAGCCCGCAACCTCACGACGCAGCTCGTTCACGGCGGACACCAGTTCACGACTCGAATCAGGAACCTGAACGTTGACCTCATACAAGCCGGACATCATCTTCTCCACACGCCCGCCAGTCGCATACGCGCTACGGCTCATGTCACGCGCACTACGCGCGTACGACGTGCGAGCCTGCGACACCGCCCTGTCCAGATCACCGGTAGCGTTCAACACGTTCAGGAAATTCGGGCCGACAGTACGATCAAGCTTGCTCGCCGCAGCGGCACGAATAACATGCTCGCCATTCGACAGCCACATCGGAATCGAATCAGACGTGCCAGTACCCGGCCCGCTGATACGACCACCGGTAGCCTTATGACCAGCATTCGCAATACCCCTAGCAACAACAGACGCATCAAGCGTCACGCTCTTACTTTGGATGCTGTTCCACTGTCCGGCGAGACCTGCAACAGCATCATATCCGGTCGTGGAAGCGTCAAGACGACTCCCCCACCATGTAGGCACGGAGACAATCTGGTTTTTCGCATCAGCCGCCACAGCAGACGCATTGCCAATACCAGCGAAAAGCGTAGGCCAATTACGAGGCACATTCTCAATATTGCCCTTCGCTATCTGCGCTATAACACTAGCCCTATCAACAGCGTCGATCAGCGTTGGAGCACCCTGACGGACACTGTTCACCGAAAACTGCGCGCTAGCGACACCGCCCTGCGTATTATCAGCTGCCGTAATAGGAACATCCACAGGCGTCTGCTCGATGGTATGCAGATTATTCTTCGCACTATCAACACCGGATTGCGTCTTATCCAAAGCGTCGATGAGAATCTGAATCTGAGCGTCAGTCAACCCACTGTCACGAAGCTTCTGCTTGACGGCATCCAACTTCGGGCCAGCCTCATCCTTGGCAAGAATATCGATCTGAGCCTTCGTCAGACCAAACCCCTTAGCCAAAGCCGTAGCGTCCTTGATTTTACCCGAAGCGTTATCCTGAGCGTCAAGAAGAATCATCAAATCCTTTTCGCTCGCACCACCCATGAGCGCCTTCACGGCACCGGCCAACTGGTCGAAACTCGTTATGTCACCCTTCTGGACGAGATCAAGAATGATTTCCTTCTGACCTTTGGTCAACTCAAGCTGGTCGATATAATCCTGAACCTGAGCCTTCACCGAATCCATGTTCGTCAGATCGAACTTCGTGGACACGTTATCGGGAATAAGCCCCATCTGGTCAGCGAGCGCGGCGGCGGCTTCGGCTGACATGCCGCATTGTTCGGCCATCTGAATGATTTCCTGACGTGCGGAATAGACGGCGTTCTTGGCTTTCTGGTTCGCTTCGGCGCTGCCGTTGCCCGCGTAGATGATGTTCTTCGCGGCCAGCAAAGCGCTGTTCGCGTAATCGGCCATCATCTTGCGGTTGGTCTGGGCGTTTTTGCTGTTGCCTTCCAGTTCGTAGTTGTTGGCTGCGAGGGATTCGGACAGCAGACTGAGCTTGTCGGCGGCCAACGCCGAAACGTTGGCGACGCTATCGGCGCTGCCAATCCAATCGGACGCCACCTTCATGCCCTTCACCCATTCGGTGTGGGAGTCCTCAAGCACGCCAAGCAGACGTTCGGCGGCTTCGGCCTGCTGCTCGTTGGCGTTCACCATCTGACCATTCGCGCCCATGACCCACTGCTGGTCGTTCTTGATGGCCTCAAGCTTCTTATGCATCTTGTCATAGGCGTCGTTCGTTCCGGTCGCGGCGGAATTCAATTGTTTGACGCTGATGCCAAGAGCGTCAGCCGCCTTGGACGAATCCTTGAACGGGCTTACCCACTTCGTGACACCGCTAAAAAGCTTCTCGACGGCATTGCCGTTCGGAAGCTTCCAACCATAATCCTTGTCGGCCCAATTCTTCGAAACGGTCTTCTTGGCTTTGGAAACAGCCGTGGAAGCGTCCGCCGCACCGCTTTGAACGTTCTTGAACGAGTCGGCGACAGTCCGGTTCACCGATTGCGTGTGCGCGGCGGCATCATTGTACGAACTGATCGCACTGCCCGCCAGACTCAACGCCGTGGTCGCGCCGCCGATGGCGATGCCGACAGGCCCGCCAAGGAAATCGACCACGCCGCTCAAAGCGGTCTTCAGCAAACCGGTCTTGCGGGCGGCACCCTCAGCCGCCTCGCCGACACCACGAACCAAGCCGGTGGAACCAGCGCCAGCGGCAACGCCAGTGGCGGCGGAACCGCCAGCCTGCGCACGATTCATACGATTCAGCTTCGCAGTGGTCTCGTCGGCTGCGGCACCCATCTGGCGGATATTTGAAACCTCGCCGGTCAGCACGCCAGCCGTCTGACCGGACTTCAGACGAGCCATCGCACGGACCAGCTCGCTCATACTGATCGCGGTCTCCTGCGAGGTGATGCCCAATTGGCTCAAGGTCTTCCGATACTGCAGCGTGGATTCGATGTTCTGCAGCATGCCACGCTTCAGCGAATTGTAAGCGCTGATGCCGGCCTTGCCGAATGTCGCATACATGCCGACCATCGCCTGAACGGGCGCAGGCAGCTTGCCGAAAGCCTGGGCCATGGTGGAAGCGCCGTCAGCCAACACCTTGATCGTCGGAGCCGCCGACTTCAACGTGTTCCCCAACGTTCCACCGAACGTGTCGGACAATTCGCCGCTCATCGACAGCAGACTGTCGAACATCGGGGAGGCGGAATCAACGGCACGGAACACCTTCTGGAATCCCTCGGACACGCCATTGCTGAAATCCGCGATACCGGTCTTCGACTTGCCAAGCATACTGCTCACCGAGCCGATGCCGGTGGACACCATGGAACCGGCGTCAACGAACGCCTGCTTCGTCGTATCCCGCAGCTCATAAGCCGCGTCGCCAATCTCACGGAACGAATCATGGAACTTGCCCGAAGCCTGTTTCGCCCCATCGGCCCACGCGGTCAACGTGGTTTGGAACTTCACGCCGTTCACGGCCCTGTCAGCACGACTCAAAGCGTCGGAGAACTTCTCGATGCCATTCTCGTCCTCGGCCAACGTGCCGAACGTGCCCTTGAGGATGCCACCAGCCGACTTGACGCTCGACATGAGATAGCCACCCTGCTCGATGGCCTTCTCCATGGCCTGAGTGACCTTGCCGGTACGCTCCGCCTCATCGACCCACTGCGCCATCAGTGTCGCGTTACGGCTCACATAGTTAGCCATGCGCGGCAGATACGAGCTGGTCCTATCGCCAAGCCTCACAACGGAAGTGGTGACAGCCTGAACGCCCGGGTCAAGCGCGTCCACACCCTTGACCGTATTGCCGAGAATCGAATTGATACGATCCACATACGGTTCCTGCGCGACGATACGCGCCGCATTGGCGACGATACGCCCTTCCGCGTCGGCCACGCCGTTCATGTTCTCGACGTACTTGCTGTCACCGAGCGCGTTCATCATATCGGTGACGGGATTCGCGGCCTGCTTCCAGAACGTGTCAGCAAGCTTGTCATGCAATCCACCAAGCTTCGTGGTGGACACATCCACATATGCGCCAAACTTGTTCGCCGCCGCATACGCGACCTCATAGCCCGCGGCCAACCCGAGCAAAGCGCCCGGAGCGGCCAAAGCCGCCTTGCTCATCATCACCAGAGAAGCGCCGGCACTGCCAGCCGTGCGGGACAAGTTCAACGCGCCAGCGCCAACGGACGCGAACACCGCGCCCAGCAGACTCCACTTCGGCACGACCTCATCGAACCTGTCGAACATGTTGACGAGCTTCTGCCACTCGTTCTGCACGCCACGGACACCAGTAGCGCCAGCGGTCATGCCGCTCATGATCTTGCCGAGATCGGTGCCTTTGAACTCCGCGAAAATATCAACCGTACGCGGTCTCGTGAAGTAAGCGAGATGGGCGCGTGCGGCGGCGGTCTCCAAATCCACGTCCATATTGAACGTGTCATTGGCCTTCTGGAAATCCTTGATACGCTCCTCGGCACGCTTCATATCCAAATCAAGATCAGCCTCAAGCTCGACCTTGCGATCTGGATTGCGTCTCACCTCTTCGGCGACTTGCCGGGCACGCTCAATCAGATTCTTATTGTCAACGACAATATCCGCAGGAATCTGAATACGCCCATGCTGAAGCCTACGCAGACGCTCTTCAAGCGAATCAGCCGTATCAGTCCAGAAATCAACACGAATCCTAAGCTCGTTCTCACGTTCGAGCTTCTTCGTCAACTCGCCTACCTGATGTGTGATGTTCGCATACTTGCGGTTGAACCGACTATCATCCAATACGAGTCTCGTCTTGATCGGATTGGATTCGATCTGCTTGCGGAGCCTGTTGACGGCGGCGAGCTGGTCGTTCAACTGCTTGTTGACTTCCGAATACCTGCCGTACTTGTTCACGCCACGTAAGGCCCTCTGCAAGCCGGTCAACCGTTGTTCCTGCTCGTCAAGCAGACGGTTCGCCTCTTTCACGTCCTTGCCGTACGCGTTCATCACGTTGGAAGCGGTCTTCAGATTCCGCGCATACCGTGCCGCGCCTTCCAACAGGTTCCCCTGCCATTCGGCACCATCACGCCACGAATCGTTCAGCCGCTCCTGCTCCCTGCGAGCGGCACGTTCCGTATTGAGCTGACGGTTCAGATCCTTGCCGAAAAAGCTCACGCCGGAAAGAACGTTCGTCTTGCCCATGTCGGAGGATTTGAAGAACCCGCTGCGGGCCACGCTGTCGAAAGTCTTACGCACGGACTTCGTATGCGAATCCAATTCGACAAGCTGCTTGTCCAAATCGTGAATCCACTTCGCGACACTATCGGACTTCAGCTTGTCCTGCTGTTTGGCGAGCCTGTTCGTCTCGTTCGTGACCTCGCGCATGTTGCGTGCGGTCGCACGGTATTCGGCGCGAAGCTCACGAAGCCTGACGGTCTGCGCTTTCGCCTCGTCGCGGCGTCCACCGCCACGAAGCGAATCACGATACGCGGTAACCTTGGAAATCTCGGAACCCAACTCGTCGTAACGCTTCTGCAAAGCGTCCAACGTGCTCATGTTGCCAAGAATCTGCCTGTTCAGCTGATTCCACTCGTCACCGCGCATCGAAACAAGCTCGTCACGGTCGGCGCGAACCCTGCGCATCCTCTCTTCGGACTGGTCAAGAAGAAGCATCTGCTCCTTCAACCGGCTCGTCTCCGTTTTCCCGAACACGCCAAGATTCTTGGTGAACACGTCGCCGACGTTCTTCTGGACCTTACGCAACTGTTCGACACGGCCGATCGCCGTGTCCAGACCCTTGACGACACCACTGCCGTCGAAAACCGGTTTGACGGGCTTCTCATACCGTTTACGCAACCGTTCATCCTGCTTCGACAGTTCACGCAAGCCGGACATGTCAACGTCATACGAGACATTGACGCGAGCATCACGCCCATTCCACTTCTCATACGTGCGCGAAGCGGCCATGTCATCCGGGTCAAACTCAACCGGAACCTTCAAATCACGAAGATCATGCAGTTTCGCCCTAAGTTCGGCGAAAAACCGGTCGGTAAGAGGAACGACATCAATGCCGACCTCGCCAGCGGAAAAAGCAGGACGCTCCATACGCGCACACTCCTAAAAGAAACGCCCACGAATCCAAGGGGAAGAAAGAGGAAAAAGACCCCTTGGAAACATGGGCAAAAACAAAAAACCGGCAGAATCAGCCGCCGAAGCAACTACGAACCCGAGCCATATAGTCAGCCAGACTCGTCACATGCGAACCATCCACACGATTGACATCACGAGACACGGCATCAATGCCGGGCGGAAGAATCGGCTCAAAGCCAACCTTCTTCCCACTCCAATGAGAAACAGCCAGCGAACGCAACGAATCCAACGTGTTCTGCAATTGCAGCAACAGCATTTCGGACTGGCCGAAACCAAGCCACCCCAACTGCAACCGTTCGGAACTGCCGGAACCACCACCGGCACCATCATGCTCAAGCAGCCATGCACGCCACTGCGAATCGGGAATGGCCTCTAGACCATCCAACAGGTCGCAAAGAAAATTCGGATCATACGCATGAACGTCAGCCGGAAGATTCAACCGGTAGAAACGACGAAAATCGGAGACAACCCCTACTCGGCAGTCCGAGACTGCTTTTTCGAGGCGCTTGATTTTCCCAAACGCTCCACGTAGAAGCGTGTGAGTGCTGCGAACATGTTCAACAGGTCAAACAGGCCACGCCCCTTCGTCCACTCCGCGTAAGCGTCAGCATTGACGGCAAGCCCCTTATAGAACGAGTCAGCGATCTCCACGTATTCGGCAACGGCAACGGCAGCCGCATCATCCGACACGGTTTTCTTCGCCTTGCCGCCAAACACGCCGCCGTCACGCATGACAAGCAGCCGCTCGTTCAAACGACGTTCGACCACAGCGAACAATGCCGTCTGGGAAGGCGAGAAAGATTCCGCCTGCACCATTTCCGGCAATCCGGCCATCACATCATCGTAACCGGCCAGACCATCCCAATCAGTCGGAAAGACATTCTCTTCAACATCGTTTTCAGCCATACCAAACTCCAATCTGTGAAAAAGACAACACCCGTCTGCGATACAGAAGAAAATCCCCTGATGGGCGACAGACAGGAGAAGAACACCCGTCAGGGGAAGAATCAAAAACCCTCAGACTCACGCGGCCTTGGCGAAATCGTCAGGATCGTAGAAAGCGATGCTGGAAGCCTTGCCGCTCTTGGTCTTCGGAAGAACAGTGGAAGTCATGATGTTGCCTTCCAGTTTGAACGTGTTGAAATCATCCTGAGCCAAGGACGGAAGCTCGCTATAGGCGAGGCTCATGTTCGGAATCCAAATGCCGAACTTCTCACCGGTGTTCGTGTCCTCGACGTAGATGAACAGCGCCTTCGGCTGCTCGACCTTGTCCAAGGCGACTGCGGTGCCACCACCGGTGATTTCGGCAGCGTCGAACATCAGTTTGAACGTTTCCTTGTCGCCCTGGACGCTGGAAATCGTGACCTTGCCGGTGACGGAATCGTAAGTGGTACGGAACTTGCTCTTGTTCCAAGTATCCTTGGTTGTCGCGTCGCCGCCGCTCGTCTCGAAAGACGGCAGGTCGGACACGCTCAAATTACCCATGTTCGTATACTTCTTGGTGGTCTCGCCAACGGTCGCCACCTCCAAACCAAACAGTTTCAGACTCGGCAAAGCAGTATTGGCATCGGCAAGAAACGCTGCACCGCGAACACTGGTAAACACAGATTTATCGTTCATAGCCATATGAATGGCCCTCCTTAACAAGAAAGCCCCATCCGCAAGCGGACAGGGCTTTAAAATCAGAATCTTTGGATTATTGGGAAAATCAGCGGACGGAACCCGCCTGCACCAGCTTCGTGCAGGAACGCACGACAGCGGTCTTCGTAGTCACCACATCGCCAATGGCGACCTGCTCGAATGCCGGATTGTCGGGAATCGCACCGACACGGCCAAACTCGGTAGGCTCGCCATAAGGCCAACGGGAAATCGTCTCATGCAGAAACGAACACAGGCTGGAACTGATGTCAGGGTCACGGTTCACCACGGTCAGCGACAACGCGAACCGCCAAACCCACGCCTTCACATTCCAATCCGGCTGGAACGGAGCGCCACAATGCCAGATCACCACATCATGGTCAAACGCATACGAATCCGTATCCGCGACATCGCGCGGCAACACCACGACGTTATCGAAACCGGCCTTACGGAAATCGACACGCTTGAACAGCGCATCGACCAACCCCTCGGCATCCAACGGGGCACGCACGCTCAGATCAGCCATACTTGGCCTCGCTCATCACGTACATGCCCGGCAGGTGACGTTGCGCACGCAGATTGAAATACCCATACTCCAAATAGGATGCGATCTGCGAGCCGTCACGGCCGGTCACGCTCATGACCACGCTCGTATGCGAACCGTGAGCGTGAACGTTAACGTTGATACGGTCGGCGACACTCGAATGCTTCGCCCGCATGTCGGCCAACGCCTTCGCACGAGCCTGAACCTTCAAAGCGTGAGGACGAGTGACCTTACCGCCGAACGTTTCCGCGACCCTCGCATTCAAATCAGGACGAAGCCTCACATACCCCATGTTTCAGCCCCCTTCGGTGGAACGGGCGGAACGATACGGTTATGAGCCAACTCGGCCGCATACACGCGGCGAGCCGGAAACTCGTAATGCCTAGCCATATCGGACGAATGAGGAAGAAAAACCGGCGAACCGTCAACCTCATAGCATGAGCCGTCGAACCAGAACCGTGAATAGAAGTCCCCATGCCATTCCGGCGCGAGAACCTTCACCTGATTCATCTCACGATTACCGCCAAACTTCTGCGGAGTCGTATCCTGCGCCCAATTCTCACTCATGACGCTGTTCTTCTGGGTGCGTCCGACCACACAACAGTAAACCTCGTGAACATCCGCAGTATACGAGACTCCGCCACTGGTGATGGACGGCACGAAACCACCCGCACGAACCACATTGGAAACCGTGGCCGGGTCAAGAACCCTACCATCCGCATCCAAATACTTTGGAACAGTCGTGCTCCCGTGACACGTCACCCACGGGGTCATACCCTCATAGACGATCACGTCACGGTGAAGCAGATCGTCAGAAGCCTGCCTTTTGACATCATCGAACTCGTCGAACAGATGTCCGCCGCCTATTTCGTCGGCATCGACATCATCGAAGAGATGCCCCGTGTCAAGCGTTTCGCCCTCCATCAAAGCCCCCAGATTCTGTTGACGCCGACGAACACCGTTCCTATCGGCCCGTTCCCCTCCTCGTAACCGAGAAGCAGCTGCTTTTCGCGTTTGCTCACGTACAGGTTCGGGGAAGCGTCATAGGATGGCGGATTGTCCTGCGGACTACGATTCTCATACGCGTAGGAGCCGTTCGTCTCCGACTTCAGATCGGTCCATCGCATCACGCGAATGACCATCTGGCAGACGACATAGGCGAACGTCTCCTCATCCAGATAGCCGTTGTTCAGGCGCGGCTCCACGTTCGGACTGCATGCCAGAGCCATGTTCGCTGCGACACGGCACTTGTGGATAACCCACTCGTTCGAATACCGGTCGGCGAGACGCCTGTCATCGACCAACTCCAACTGCATGTACTTCTTCCAGTCGATACCGGACACGATGCTGCTGGACACGGGAACCTCCTACAGGCTACAGAACCTTCGCCTTGAAGGTCGATACGGCGTCCTGCAACACCGGCAACGCGGTGCCGTTCACCCACAGGTCGTAGTTGGCCGGAGCGTAATGGTGCAGCATGTACGCAACGAGACCGTCGTCCTTGCCCAACTCGAACTCCGCATCCTGGCCTTCCGCAGTCGGACCATCCGCGGTGAAACCGAGAGAATCGTCGTTGTAGGACGGGAACAGGATGAACGTGGAATCCGGAATGAGCGTGGTGGTGTCCACGTTCATCTCGAAGTTGTTGTCCAACGACAGGGACTCGTACAGTTCATCGATGTAGCGGATGTCGGTCAGCTGGAACTTCACTCGAAGGATGTTCTCGACATCGGTGCGGAACAGGCTGGTCGGTGAATGCTCCAGATCCATCTTCGAGAACGCGGTACGCATCTGCTCGTTGGTTGTCAGCGCATCGATGACCGCTGAGGTGGTCAGCACCGCGTGCGGCGCGCGTCCGCGTGCGGTACGCATGAGCTTGACCCACTTCTTCAGGTCGGCGAACACGTCCGCCTTCGGGTCGCTCCACTTGACGGTAGGAACGACATTCTGCTGGTTGGTTGGACGGCCGAACGAATAGGTGACGAGTTCGCTTGCGCGATCATCGCCCTCCTTGATCTTGATGGTCGCGTCCATCATCGCCTGAATACGTTCAAGCTCCAAGGTGACTGCGGCTTCGCGGCCCATCTGCTCAAACAGCTTCTCGGCCTTGTCGTGCACGTAGTCGGTGGCGCTCTTCTGCTTGGAGGCCTTCGCCACCTCTCGTTCCGTGATGTGCCCCATGCCGGACAATGGGAGCAGTCCGGTGTGCTTCTCGGCGGAAACCTCGGTGCTTTTGACGTGCGGAACCTCGGCATCCAAGGCACGACGCTGCATGGCGCGTGTCTTGACGACCGGAAGGTTCGGAGTCCAAGTGACAGTCCAGTCGCCTTCATTGGACTTCATAGGGAACATCTGCGCGAACGGCAGTAGGTCGTTCACGAAATCGAAACCTGCCTGAGCGATCTCGGTGGCCTCGCTCGGCGGAATGATGGTCTTATCAAGTGCCATCGAATCTCCTTACATATAAGAAAACCCGCCACGATGGGCGGGTTTTTAGAATGTTTCTTAGGTAACGCGCGTCAGGCTAAGATGCCGGCGCTCTTAAGGGCCGTCTTCAAAGCGGCAACAGTGTCTTCGGACGGAGCCGCGACCTTCTTCACGCCGCCGAGAGCATTGCTGGTTGCGGCCGGAAGGACATAGGACGCGGCCGAACCGGACGCGACACCGGCAAGACGGGTGACGGAATCGTTCTCAACGTCATAGAAATCGCAGTCCCACACGGCGCCCTCCTCGGGCACGACCGGAAGCTTGGACTTCACGATGTCACCTCGATACGTCATACCAACGGTGGGATCATCGACATCCCAGCCAGCCAGCGTGATGTTCACGGCCACTTCGGACTCCAACAATCCAGCGATCGCGGTCTGACGGCCATCGGTGGCCGTCTTGTCATAAGGGCCGTACATGTCCTTGTTGGTTCCGCTGGTGATCTTCGCCAGCGGGATGCCGCTTCGGATGTACACGGTGGTGGCCTTCGGCCCCACACCTGTCAGATACTTGCTGTCAGTGGTCTTGAACAGTTCAGGAACGATGACAACGGAAACGGAATCGTTGCTGTTCTTCTCTCCGTAACGCCAAGAATCGTCAACCTCGTGGGTTACGACACCGGACGTGCGAACCATTTCGATTACCAAGGTTCAACTCCTTAAATCTTGTTGGTTAGTTCTTCTTGCGTCGGGCGTTCCTCTGGCGTTCCATATGACGCCGGTAGGCATCGCCCTTTGCGGCCTTCGGGTTGACTGAGCCCTGCGGATACTCGGCCAGAGTGGATACCTTGCGTGCCAAGGCGTCCTCGCGAACATCACGCTTCGCCGGCTCGGTGTCGAGCGGGTTCAGCTTCGCGTACTTATCCGCCCACTCCTGAATCTTCTCCGGTTCCGTTTCGGAACACAGGGAAAGGGCATCGTCGTTGATCTGCGGATACTGCATCCGCACCTTGAGCCGCGCGTTCTCGGTACGAAGCGAATCGCGTTCCGTTTCCGCGTGTTCCGCGCGTTTGAGGTTCGCCTTCGCATTGTCCTCGTTCTTACGGCTCATGGCCTTCCATTTGGCCACATCGTCCGGTTCGGAGGACTTGTCCTCGCCGGAATCCTCCGGCTTGACGGTCTTCGTATCCGGTTCGACGCTCTGGGTGTTCGGCTCCTGAGCGGACTCCGCACCCGTTTCGGGTTCACTGTTCTGCTGCTCCGTTTCGGGCGCAGTCTTCTTTTCCTCAGGGTCAGCCACCCTTGATCTCCTTAATAAATCTAAGCGGCCAGCCCAAGCCAACCGCGCGAATAGGAAAGCATGGACCTCACATAATCCCATGCCTGTTTCACATGAGCGCCCTTCCTGAACGTGTAGGAACGACCGTCATAGTGAAAGCTCAATGAATTGTCGGAACTGTTAAGAAGCTCCGCGTATTTGGCGTTGAACACCGTCGCACGCTCGTACATGCGTCGCATCTGCTGTTGCGTCATAATCGTGTCCGGCATACGCCATTTCGGAGCCTCGTCATTCTGCTTCCAGTCGCTTCTGGTGAGAATGGGGCCAAGTTCCGAATCGTTGCGCACGCTCACCCTCAACTGCGTGAGGTTCCGCGCGGCTGTGCCACTGCCACCACCACCAGCCATGGAAGCGGCGTCGTATATCTTCTGCAAGTCATCCGAATTCAGCTTCAGACCGGGGTCGATGTTGTCCCTGATCGGCGCGACGGTGCACTTGCACCTGTTGTGTAGGGGCATCAGGTCGGAGCGGGAGAACACGTTGGTGGCAGCGACTACACATAGGCCGCATGTGCCCGTCTTGGACAGTTCGGGATGTATGACCCTGCGGAACCTTTTTATGCCCGAAGCCTTGAAATACTCCTCGCTCGCACGGTTCTGGGCGGCAACGCCATCGGTGAGAGCGTTGTCGGACAACTGTCGTTCCGCAGCATCCAGCCATGATTGGACAGTCTCATACACGGCATCGTTCAAATCATCCCAACCGTGAGGGCGAATGTCCGGCGTTTTCACCGCGAAGCTCCTGTACGCGTCGGCTGGACGCGCCGACACCTTCCACGGGTCGGTGTTATCCCTGACCACCACATATTCGGGAACCTGCGCCGTCCTGCCCGTCACTCCGACCATGCCGAGCATGGTGTTCGCATACGAGATGCCAAGACGGCGCATCTGCTTCACGAACGCGATCTGCTGCTGCGTGATGTAAGCCGAAACACCCTGAGTGACGGCATCATTCCAGAAATCGGCGGGGGTGAGCGACCGCCACATGCGCCAAGCCCTGCTCACATACTCGTTGACAAGTGCGTTACGCTGCGCGTCCAAAGCCTCAGAGACCGTCTGAAACGTCGCCATCATCCACCGCCGTATCTCCGGTCAGACCATCGGAACCATCCAAGTAGGATGCGCCCATAGCATCATCAACCGTCTTGGATGAATCAGCAAGAGAGGACTGCTGCTGCGCCAACACCGTGCTGAAACTCGTATCCTGAGCGTCCTGCACCATCTCCGCGATCTCAGTCTCGGTCATGTGCAGGTAACGTCTCGCAGCGGTCTTCAACGGAAGCCGCCCCGCGACATTGGCGAACGCCTGAGTCTGTTCAAGTTCGGAAGGAAGCTCCACCGGCTCCCACGTCGTCTCGAACCTCTCCTCATAGGCGTCGCTTCCACCATCCGCGGTGAGCGCCATCTTCAACAGGAGAACAAACGCATCATTCGCACGCATGTTCATATCCTGAACCTTCAGGCGCAGCATTCGCGTGGTCAGCTTCGCACCCTCGGCACTGCCTGCAACATCAGGAGAAAGAATCGACAACGGAGTGCCGGTCGCACCGGCAAGCTGCTTGATGTCCTGCGAGGCAGCCGTGAGAATCGGCGTGATATCGGTAGTGCCGGACTCCCCCACCGTCGCACCCTTCGGCATGAGCCACAACGCCGCAGGCCCCATCTGGAACAGCGTGGAATAATCAACCTTCTGACCGGCCTGCGCATCACCATATTTGACCGCAGGATCGGACTCCTTGTAATACTCGGGAAGATCACCGCTGATCCAGCGTTGTTTGAACGCCTGCATCTCCTGGATGCAGAACCTCTGATAACGTTGCTGGTCGATGGCTCCAAGCGTCCTTAGCGACGACTCAAACCACCCCTTGCCGGTTGGCGTCTGGTAGCGGACTATCGGAAGGCAACCGCATTTGACCGCGAAATCCCAATCGTCGTTAACACCGCCATCCCACTCGAACTGCGCCTTGAACCGCGGGCGTTTCACCGTATCGTCGTTGGCAAGCGAGTACACGCTATCCTCGTCATCAACGGAATCGGAATACAGGGTGCGAGACTCCACCTCCTGCTTGGCGGTACGCGAATAAACTCGCTGCACCACGCCGTCATCATCGCGGACGAGACGATACAACGTCAGATACTCGACGCCCGCATCCTCGTCGAACCCGTAAACAACCGCCGAATCCTTATCATCGGACAAGCAAGTCGTCCACGGGCTGAGCCGCGAAATGTAGGACGGGTTCGCCTTCGGCCACACCTGCGCATACGAGCACCCATAGATCGCCGCATCCATGAACATGTTCAACGCGCGGACGTTCATGCCGCTACTGTTCCACATGTCATCCGCGTCGGTGCTACGCATCGTCTTGTCGGACACGAGCCTGAAACCTGTCGGATGCTGCGAGGTTATCACCGCATTGGCGATGGTGGAGGCAAGGTTCATGGGGCACATGTCCACGAAACGCTTGTACACGCTCGTGGACGTGACATCCATGTTTTTCGGCACGCTCTTGGTCGGAATGGTCTCACGACCGTCATAGAACGTCTTCAACGTGCACAACTGCGGGTTTCGGTTCTGTAGGCGCGTGGCGAGACGGGTCAATATCAGACCGTCGCCGCCCGGCTCTTCATCGCCCGGTACAAGGCTGTTGACCTTGTTTGCCATTCAAACACACCTCAATTCGCTCTTTGCAGCCTCTTGTAGGCCGGACCTCGAAGCGTCGCACCGGAAGCGTCGGAGACACGCTCCACGGTGGTACGAGCCTTCTCTTCTTCCTTCAACTGGCTCAGATACTTGCTTCGCGCCGCATACGCGAGGATTCCGGCGATGCACGCATCTATCTTCTTCGGAGACTTCGGAGTCTCCTTGTAGATCGCGTAACCGTATGCATTGTCCCTACGCCGCGCGTTCCTGAAATGCCCTATAAGCCTTGGGTCGGCCAACAGTCTGATGCTCTCAGGATTCGGCTTGCCATCCACCACAGGCTCGGGATCATATTCGAATCCGGTATGCGCGTTCTGTGTGGCGTGATACATGTCAACACCCCAATTGTTCGTCCAGAACTTCATGATCGAAGACTGGCCTCTGGCGAACACCTTCATGTCACGCCCGTATTCGGATTCCCAAGCGCCGATCATCGACTCGAAGAAATGCGGATCAGCAAACACGCCGATCACGTTGTACCCGTCAAGCATCCTGCGCATGGCCGCATCGAACGCGTCACGGTTCACACGCCAGTCAGGAAGCGGATTGTCCGGCTTCTGCTCCAACCTGACAATGAACAACAGGCCATCCGACACCCTGCATCCGACAATCGCCGTGGAATCGTTGCGAATCGAACCATCGAACCCCAACGTGATCTCGTCATCCGGCTTGACCACCCGCTTCCACACATCATCAAGACCAATGTTCGCCTCAATGCAGTCATCCACAAGCTGCTTGTACGCGACATGCGACTGAATGGCCGGTTCGGTAAGCCACGAATCCTCACTGGACGCGCGAGAGTTCAGATAATAGCGGATCGAATCGTTCACGTCCGAATCAGGCTGGTAAATCTGACTCATCAGACCACGGATATTGACCCACCCGTTCATGGACGGCCCCGGCTCCACGCCATCATCCTTCAACGAGAAACCCTCGACCGTATACCCATCATCATCCACCGGTTCGAGACGACCATCCGGCAGAAGCACATAATCCTTGCCATCAGTCGAATGGGCTGCGGAGCCATACGACTCATACAACGCGTGCTCAAGCTTCTTCTCGTCCGAAAAATCCTCAAGAGGAAGCGTCGAATACCGATAGTCGAAATACAAGCGCTGGTAATGCTTCGACCTGCCGGAAAGCATATCGTGCGCGATCTGCTCGACGGACTCCGCCACACTGTTCTCGCCAGGGCGGTAATACGTCGTCATCTCCAGCAGCCACGGATCGGCCTTAAGGGAACGCTTCGGCAGATTACGCTGAACCGTCTTGTACATGCTGATATGACGCGGCAGCTTATACAAGTGAATCTCGTCGGCAAGAACGAACGTCTCCAAGCCGCCGTCCTTGGACGAATCACCCGAAGTGGACGGTATTATCTCCCCGCCATCAGGAAGCGAGATACCGGTCTTCGTAACGACCATACCCTCGCCCTGCAACTGGGACAAAGGCCCTTCCTTGCAGTTGTAGAGAATCGAATCGAAGATGTTTCCCGTCTGATCCTCGCTCGTGGCAAGACACAGAATCTCAGGACGCTGAACCGGACGCCCCACAGGCTCACCGGGCAGATAGTAGTAACGCTGACCAAGGAACTCGTAGTATTCGCCAGCCACCGCCCAGTGATCGAACCTGCAAGGCCCCAAAGCCTCGAACAAGCCGAACTCGCAACCAAGACCGCTCTTATTGCAGCCTTTCGGACGCCACAGCGAACAACGGTCGAACCTACGCCGACCATTCCTGTAAAGCGCATACGCGTTCAACGCGAACTGTATATACTCCGGCGAATGGGTCACATGCTCACCAGTGGCGTCGCCACGTCCGATAAGCACGAACGTCTCCGTCCACCAAAGGAACAACGCACCCAGACTCCGGCACCTGTCCTCATAGGACAGCTTTGGAACCATGACATGCATCAGCGGGCAGCTTCCAACTTCCTGCGCCATGCGTCGATATCCTGAATAACGGCATGATTCGAACCATCGGTGGCCGCATGGTCATTGCTTTCGGGAACATCGAACTTCAAAGCGCGCAACGAAGCCGGAGTCCAACCCAACTCGTCGAACAGCTGACGCACGACCGGCATCAACGTCGCGTAACGTTTCGACCAGATCATCTCGTTGATAGTGGCGAAACCCAACTGCACAGCCATCCACGCGGGCGCAGTACGAAGCATCGAAGCGTTCGGACTCTTCCTGAACTCCTCATACCAATGCTCCACCAGAGGCGACCATTCGCCACCCTTCGGAAACATGAAGCTCGCATCAGGCAGATCAGGTCCAAGCTTCCCATCGGGAACCTCAAGAATCTGATTGGACTGCTTCTTAGCCGCCATAGAAACCACCTCCGCACACCCATTCCGGGCATCAGCGCGAAAGCCGTTCCGGCATCACGCGCATTTGCGATGGACAAGAACACGGTTGCGCAGGCTGTTCTCTCCCCCCTGCTCCAAAGGCACCTTCCACGCGCCAACCGGATAATCGCCACTCATAACATCAGCGGACCGGTCAAGCGCCAGCCCGCACCTAGGACACGTGTGAGAACACGAGTTCCACTCGTCATCGCGCGTCCAGAAAGACTTGGCAACGGGAACCGGCACATCGACGTGAGCATTAGCCCTCGGCTCCCACAACACCGACTTCAACGGATTCGGCTTGGAATCCAAACGAACCGGAAACCTGCGGCATTTCCTGTTCCACGCCTTCCGACACCTGTCGGAACACGTCTTCTTATCCCTGCGCTCAGTCTCGAAAAACCTTCCGCACTGGATGCATGCACGGCTCATACGCTTCTTACGCGCACCCATGCCACTACGACGCCACCGGTCGTAATGCATCCTGCACATGCCGCGCGCATGAACGTCACGCGAACAGCCGTTGATGCAGCATGCACCATCGTCTAATGAAACGCCGGATGCCTGTACCACTTCGCCTCCGCCCTCCTGCGACGGTTCTCACGACGCTGCTCAGCGGCCTCAAGCTCAGTCTTGTAAGAATGATGCCTGTCACACAACGCCCAAAGATTCTCCGGCGAATCATCGTCATGAACAGGATCACGCTTCTTATGGTCCACCTGATTCGCATAGGCACCGCACAGTCGCACACGCCCGTAATCATCCTCAACAGGCCACTGGCACCTATGCCCGTCACGATCCAATATCAAAGCGCGAACCCTAGGCCAATCAGGATTGAACCGCCCCTTACGCTCACCAAGCCAAACCATATGAACCTCACAAAGAAAAACAGGGTTGGCCGGTGCTGAGCAGGAGAGCAAACCAAAGGGGAAACAACCCAGCAGGAAAAGTTCTCAGAACAGCCAACCCAAGTGCTTCAGGTGGGAGTCGAACCCACACGTCACAAGACAACGCATTCTGAGTGCGCCGCGTCTACCATTCCGCCACCAAAGCAAAAGAACAGACAACCCCCACGCCACACTCACCAAAAACATGGGGGCTGCCCGTCATCTAACACAAACCGCCATAAGGAAATCCAATGGCAAAAAATGGCTTTTTACCGCCAGCCACGGCGCGCGGATGCTGAGGGAGTCGAACCCCCGGACCGTTCCCAGTCGCCACCTTAGCAAGATGGTGCAATAAGCCACTCTGCCAAGCATCCAAAAGCAAGAGCCGCCGCAACGACTCAGGAGACTGTTCCCGCAGACTAGGCGGGTCAGCTAAAACTAGAGCCGCCACAAGACGACTCCGAAGACCTCTCCCACAACCTGTGGGTAGGCTGAGCACAGCATGTTGGACTCGAACCAACATCGACGGTTTTGGAGACCGCCATGCTACCGGTTGCACCAATGCCATATACCCGACCTAGTTAACGTCCAAGTCGGAAAGACGTTCGGCATGGTGGAATGGTTTTTACCACCAACGGCAAGGAACATGCATACATGTGCACCCGTTTGGCCGTGCCTCCCCTTCGGTCATCAACCGCCTGATTAAGGCAGGGAGCCTCTTGTCCCCCACATGTTCCAGCAGGGATATTCGAGCAATACCATCAGTCTCACAGGCAGCTACCCCCATGAAACCTAGAGCAAACCTCGGGAATCGAACCCGACAACCGAAAGGCTGTGCCAACAGAATTGCAAAGCCAGCACGCCAATGCCGCACCAGCCAAAATCATCTAATGATGATTATACTCAACAAAACGGGTGCAACAACGGTTGCACAACTTGATTTTGAAACGCTTTCAACCCATACGCAGAGCGAGACGAGAGGTTGCAGGCGTCACGTTTTGTGCGCGAACTTTTCAAAAACCCGCGCACTATTTCTGCTATTGTCCCACCGGCCCCAGCAGAAGGGCCGGGCGGGAGGCTCCCCCACGGGGGTGTTTGTTGCATGGTGCAACATTGGTACGTCTGTGCGATTGTGTTTTGGCGTGTCGTGTGGTATCGCGCTGGCACGTTCCTTTGTATGCGATCGTGGCCGTGCATGTCGTGGCCACGTCGTGCCCTGGACGTCGTGCCCGTCGTGGCCGTGGCCGTGACTGCGTGGTTTTTCGTCGCCGTCATGTGGTTGCGACACGCCGATGAATGCTAGTGTTTGCAATGGTTTATGTGGTGTCTGTGTTGTCTTGGTTTGCTATCTGACTGGATAGCGTGTATAGTGAGAGCCATCAAGCAAACGACAACGAAGAGAAAGGAAAGATACAGCAGCGGATACGCAGACCGGGACGGCAACCCGGAAGCCCCGAAGAATCGGCGGCATGGACGTTTGACAACTGAAGAGTGGACGCGACAATGACGCGGCGGAATGCGACTAGGCATGATGCACCCTCACATTATGCAAGGCTGAACCGTCGTCGAGTCGCTAACGTGGCGCTGTCTCCGGCATGGAATTGCCCAGCGCTGTCTGAGTGGTCTACGATGGCCCTAACCCAAGAAGGGAGCAAGGCCATGGGATTAAAAGAATTAAGAACGAAACGCGGTTTAACACAAAGGCAGTTAGCAGATAAAAGCGGCGTGCATTACGTCGAAATTGCTCAGATTGAGACGAGGAAACGAAACGTGCGCACGTTGTCGCTTGATACTGCCTTGCGCTTGTGTGACGCTTTGCGCGTAGCTAATCCACGTAAGCTACTTGATTCTGATTCTGAAACTTCGGCGGATTGAATGTAATCCGCCAGGGCCAGACGTGTCTTTATGGCGTGACTAGCCCACGAATGAGTAGAGCCGGATAGCTGCAACTATCCGGCTCGATTGCTCAAAATTAATTTATCCGATTTAACTAGAGCCCTCTCATTTTAGCAAGGGGGCTGGAAATGGAGTGTCAAAAATGTGTGATGAAAATACTTTTGCAACGGCATATCGTTCCGACTTGCGGGATGAAATTGTTGAAACCCTTAAGGATTATGCGGACGGCATTACGCCAACTGAGCAATGGTGCTGGGGACAGTATGACGACGTTGAGCTTCCGGTTACCGGCAACGATAATGGTTCCTGGACGTGCAACGCTAGCAAGAGTTCCGAGAATATGCAGAACGTCATGTTCTCAGATGATTGGGATAGGTTCGTCGCTAGCGATTACGCGCACGACGCGCCCCTTGAGAATCCTGAAGAACTTGAGGTTTTCTACCGTACTTGGCTGTTCTCCGAAGAGTTTGACAATGCGGTTTCCGAACTGCTTGCGGAGTGAGGTGCGGCATGTTTGCTTATGACAATCTCGTGCAATGGTGCAAGGATATGCGTTCGGCTCAGATTGCGCGGCGTAATCGTGCGTGGAATTTCCAGCACGCTCATGGTATTGATCCGTGCGACGTTGCGTGGAATGCGGACGCTATCAGGTGGGTTGACGGCGTTGTGTATGTGGTCAGCCGCAATGTCAAGCGCAACGGCGAACTGGGTGAGCGTTATACCGTGGTCACTGCTGAAGAGTGGCTTGGTATGCACCGGGTTCCGGGTGATGAGTCGTGCGTGGCGCGGCTTGAATCCTATTGCGAGAGCGAGGCGTGAAATGAAGTTCGACGACAATATCTACCGTGAGATCACTTGGTTTAATGCAAGTGAGATTGTGGAACATGACACGTTCGACGGTATCGATTCCTACGAGCTGCTGCGTAATCTCGCCACGCTTGAGGCGGGGTACAGTCTTGACGGTGAGCTGGATGAAGGGGCCGACGAGAGGGTGTGCGAGGCAGAGAGCAGTATTATCACCGTTGGCCGTTTTCAGTTCGATTCTCTGCTTGCCGAGGGGCTGGCTGAATGGTTCGAGTGCAAACGGTACGAGCTTACGGGGTACGTTCGTTCCTGTTGGCTGAGTCGTGGTGGTGATGATTGGTATTTCTATTTCGTCACCGGCTGTGGCTATGACGTGCTCAGCAGCGATCTGCTTGGTTGCGCCGCTGATGGCGTGGCTAGAGACAAGTTCGTTGACTTCCTGAATGGTGGGGAACGCAAGTAGTCTCCCTATATCCCAGGCTTTCGGGCGTGAGCCTATCAATCACGCCCATCAATCACCGTCGATTATCAAAAGATAAGGATAAAACAAAATGATTAGGCTTATTGACAACAGCAAGGCAGTGGAAATCTCTATCCGCGAGTGGAACGAGGAGAATCCGGGATACGGCCCCGACTGGTCGGCTGACTTCTTCGAGGTCGGAGGGCTGAAAACCGTCGATGTACCGGATCTCGCCTACATCGTGGAAGACGTCGATTACTGCATCGAACAGGCGAACGACATGGTGGCCGGTGAGGGAGACTTCGCAGAATACGGCCCGCAGCCGAATACGTTCGTGGATGTGACGGAACTCGACCGGAGCGCCTACCCAATCTGTGAAATTGATCTTTATCAGCTTTCCAGCGAGATCTACAACCACGGGTTGAATGTCAAGAATACGGAAATCGTATCCGGCATGTGTCCCGAGGACACTGTCAAGGTGGTTTTCATGGATGGTTCGGCATGCTGTGTGGGTATCGATCCTGATTTCCCTCTTTGTGTCAACTTCTCGTATTATGCGGATGAAAGTTGTCGTGATGGTGAGCTTTCGACGGATTGCCATGATTTCGAGGGCGAGTTGGATTATCTCGATGGCGTGAAGGACATTTGCGGCGGGTTGCGCTAGTCGCGTCTGCTGGTTTCGATTGTTTATTTTCGGGGCGCGGCGGTGGTGCTGCGCCCTTTGTTTTCAACGTTTTCTTTTTAAGGGGTTTATTATGCGTAATCTTGTTTTCTCTAAGTTCTTTAAGAATGTCGTCTCGTGGTTCAAGGCTGAGCGAGTGTCAGTGTTCCGTGAGGGCATTGAGGTTATTGGTTCGGCGTGGTTTGATTGGCCTGAGGGCGTATCGTTCGCCGGATCACCTGTTACGGTTGAGGCCGACACACTGCGTAGTGTGCTTGAGTTAGCTGAGGCGCACGGCGGGCTGAGCGCTGTTGATTGCGAACTGCTGCCGGTTGAAAGGGATGACGACGGCAAAGAGATCGGGCACCCCGCCATGATGCATGTCAGGTTTGCCGATGGGAGCGGCTACGACTGTGAGGGCGCGGCACGTGATGACCAATACGATTCGTTTGGTGTTCGTGCTAAGCGTGGTCAAGTTGACCCGCTGTTTGCCGTGACCATGGATTCGGGTGAGTTCGCGCGCGCTTTCAAGCTTGTTGAGCCTTGTGTTTCCAAGGAAGAGAATCGTCCGGTGTTGACTGCGGTTGACATGGATATGGCGGGCGGCATGTTGCGCTTGCAATCCACTGACCGTTTCCGCATGGCCGTGGCGTGCGTTCGCGGTGCCGTTATCCACCGTGACGGCGGTAAGGGGTTCGATTGTTTCGCACGTGCCAGGTTCCTGAAACTGTTCACAGATAAAACAATCGGCGGTCTACGCTTGGAATACCGCAAGGACGACTACGGCGGTGCCGTTTCGGTTGGTTGCATGATAGCCGGGTGGAATGTTTTCATGTCTGCCGTGTCTGACGGCGAGTTCCCAAGTGAGGCTATCGCACGCTGCTGGACTTGCAAGAGGCGTGATGATAACGGTTACGGCCGTGGTTTCGTCTGCGACGTGAAACAGCTCAAGGACGTTGTGGTGAAACTTAAGACGGGCCGTTATGATCCGCTGTGTTTTTCCATGGCGGCCAATGGTGTCGCGGTCACTAACAAGATTGGAATGTCCTATCAGCTGCCGGGCGTTGGCTGCGTGGGTGCGAGTTCGGGTGAAACGGTCACGTCGTTTTACTTGAATCCGACATATGTGTCCGAACTGTTGACGAGGGTTGCCGCTCTTGGTAAGTCCGTTGAGTTTCTGACTTCCACAGGGTATTCCGGTGTTTGGATCGGCCCGGTGGTTGACGTTGATGCCCCGTTCGAGACGACTGGCTGGGGCGGTGAGGGGTATCTTCTCATGCCTATGTGTGGTGCCGCATGTGATTTTCGGGCGGGTGAGGTCAATCCGGTTGGCACGTTCCGCCCGGGCGCGCCCAAGATCAAGCCGGTGTTTGGCCTTGTTGACGCGCCTGATTGGGTGTTCGTCGATTCCATCACGTCTAAGCCTAAGCGTTCTAAGTCTAAGCGTTCTAAGCGTGAGGCGGTCAAGCCTGAGCCTGAGACTGAGCCGGAACCGGTCAAGCCGGTGGAACCGGAACCGGCTGAGCCTGAATCGGCTGCGGTTGAGCCTGAGCCGGTTACGGCTGAGATTCCCGAGGTTCCGCCGCAGACTGAACCTCATGAGGTGGTTGCCACGTCCAGCGCGATCATAGTGCGCAAGGTGACTATCCCTGGCGGCAAATCGGTCAAGGAACTAGCCGACGTGTTCGGCGCTTACGTGCATAAGCCACGTGGATTCCGTGATTCCACAGGCCGTCGCGTCGCGTATGTCGCGTTCGATAGTACGGGTGGTGTGATCGCGTATCGCGACTATTACACGGACGTTGATACGCGGCTGGAAGAGCAGATTGCCGACTATCTCGCAAGCCATAATCTCAAGCTTGCCGCATAAAAGAATTTGCCGCCACTGTTCTGAGCGGTGGCGGCGCCTTAATTACCTCTCAACAAAAATAATCAGGCAGACCACAGTTTACATGGTCTGCCGGAAAGAAGCAAACCATGCTCATGAATAAGGTTCGTAACGTTTTTCTCATTGCGGTGATTGTCGCAGCTGTTTGTGCTGGCGGTCATCTGGAATCCGTGGATCAGGCCCAGGCGTTGGGTGGCGCGTCGGCTGAGACTGTAGAGTCTTGGAATGCGTGGCGTCGTGACAATCCCGGTTCCGTCGCTTCCGCGTTCCCGTGGGCGGATATTCCGGCTTGTTTTGTCGAGGATGGTTCCGTCGCGGTCGATGGGGGTTCCGCCTATCAGCATGTGTGCAGGTGGGATGCGCGGCGTCAAGGCAACCACAGTGGCGTGTCTTACGTGCTGGTGGATGGCGTGAAGGCCGTTGAATGGCGTTGAGCCGTAATAGAAGTTTGGGGGCGTGATCTCAGCGAATCATGCCCCCATTGCAATCAATTAGAAAACCAATAAACCAATTGCAAGGGAGATTGTATCATGGAAGCCTCTAATAATGTTTCGTTGCCGTCCGAGATTGTCGGCTATGTCGGTTGGGTTGTCTCTCAATGGTGGGCGCGTTTCGATGGTTGTGGCACGCCTGACGTTGGTTCGGGCGGTTTGATTCCCGATATGCGGGATGATTTGATCGATGTGGTGCAGGCTGCTCCGATGTGCGGTGGCCTGGATGGTGCCACTATCAGTGAGTTCGCTGGATTGTTGGATTCGTCGTCTTTTGATCGCGTGAATGTTTTGGAGCGTGCCCGGCAGGATTTTCGTTACGTGTCTGATGAAACCGATTTGATTGCTTTCGGGTTGTGCGTTTGCGTTTTTGATGCGATGTTTCCGCAGCATGTCATGGCGCGTTCGGTGAGCGAGGATGAAATGCTGCGTAAGGTTGCGTTCCCGAATGATTGGCAGTTGCGGCTTGCCATGTCGGATAAGGCTGCGGATCGTATGGCTGCGTACCGTTGTGGACTTGGGAATGTTCAGGTGGCTTACTCGCGCATGTTCGATGGGCTTAAGTGAGAGGGGTGTTTGTTATGCCGGTTTATCAGTTTGTTTGTCATGATCGCGTGCGTGATTGTGACATGTGGCGGTATCGTTCGCCTGTTTCGTTGTGGGTGGAATGGTTGGCCGCGTGGCTGGAACGTGATCGTGCTGCACGGTTGGGTTATCGTGCCTGGCTTTACGTGCAGGTGTCGTCTGGTGATTTGATTACGCGCGATATGTTGTCGTGGCGTGACGAGATCGAGGTGCCGTGATGTGGCGGCTACGATATTACCGGATCTCTGGTGGCGGGTATCGGCTTGAGCTCACGACTCCGGCTGGCTTCTTGTATGCTTACGGTCATTCCGGTGTGATTCCTGACGTGGAGTTGGAGGCGTGGCTTATTCATGATGCTGGTTTGGAGGGTCCGCAGGTGGATGTGCAACGATCATGCGCGGTCGGGCATGTTTTTTGACGTCAGCCTGTTTCGATACTCCATTCGGAGCAATAAAAATCATGTCAGCAAAAAGAAAGGACAAACCAAAATGGCACACTACGACATCACCCACACCTGCGGACACGACGTGTGATATACTAGCTTTTGTCGCACCGGAATGACGAGTGTCCGGTTGAAATACCTTCGGCTCAATCCGGAGCGCGTGGATTGAAATTATGTGCAATATGTGTGAATCGAAAATGCATATCAGGCATGTTTTGATGTCGCAAAACGCCTCGGCCTCGGTCGGGGCGTTTTGTTTTATCGAACGCACGGACGGAAAACAACATGGAGGAACACGAATGACTTTGCGTGCGATGCGCGAACGCGCCGGATTGTCGCAGCAGGATTTACGCGCGAAGGTCGGAATCAATTCAATTTCGTATTTTTGGGCTTTGGAGGCATGGGACTCCACACCTAGGCCGAAACGCGCGCGAGATCCGCATACGATGCGTTTGGACACCGCGAAAAAGGTGTCCGAGGCGCTTGGCGTCTCCCTTGACGAGCTGTGGGATGGTTTGGATTGATTCCTGCGACACGCCCAATTTGAAATGATACCAATGGTATCATATACTTGTAATCACAAGACGGGAAGCACAAGGCATCCCCACAGACTCAAGGAGACTGATTCAAATGCGCAAGGCAATCTTCAACAACCGTTTCGGCGACACCATCACCACCGATGAAATACTCGCCCCTGTCCACATCTGCGGCCAACTGAGCTGCGCTATCGACGAGGACGTTGACAACAGCGACGACATCGAAGCCATCTGCGGAGAAGAGGTCGCGGAACAGTACCGCGAAGCCCTCGACGAGGGCGATTGCGACAAGGCACGAGACATCATCGATACCACCGTTTTCACCACGGTCGAAGCCATGACGTTCGACCAGCAGGTCGCGCTTTACAAGAAGGTCTCCTACTCGGCCGTCACCTTCGACCACATCGAAGACGATGACACCAAGCCGGAGCGTCCGAGCGCCGGAATCGCCGAAATCTCAGCCGAGGACGGATTCGTCAAGGTCGAAGCGAAGAACGACGGCGAGGAATACCACGAGATCGCAGCCGACAGCATCCGCGACAGCAAGAACGGCGAGGCCATCTACGATTCGTATCGTTTCACCTGGCCGGAAGGTGAATTCGCAGTCTCCGGACAGTCCTACGAGTACACGAAGGACGAACTCAACAACGTCCGTTTCGATTCCGGCCACGAGGAACGGTGAACACAGGCTCCGGCTGTGACTGAACTATAGGAAGGAAAGGGAACTCATGACATTATCCAAGGCCCAGTTCCGTGAGATCAGGGAGCGCTGCGGCATCAGTCAGAAGATGCTTGCCGACCGTTTCGGCAATGCCGTGTTGACGGTGAAACGTTGGGAGAAGCCTGGCGAGGCGGAACCACCGGCAGACGTGCAGGCATGGTTGGAAAGTATGCTCACGCAGCATGTCGAAGCGGTCGAGGCCGCTTTGGATGCGGTTGACGAGATGACGGAAACGCAAGGGCACGCGCCTAGTCATGTGGACTTGCTCTATTACCGTTCGCAGGCGCATTACGACACGTATGGCCGTGACGAGGGTGATTATGCCATCGTCAATGCCCGCAGCAGGGAGATAGCCGCGATCCTTGAAGCGCAGGGCATCGAAGCGCGGTTCCGTTATCCCGAGGATGATGAAGCCGGTTTCCAACGTTTGGCGAACACTCGTTAAAACACCGATAATACAAGGATTGACAAATGAGATTGCATGATTTCCCTCGACGGGTCGGCCCGCTTTCCGACGATGTGAGGTGTTTGTTCCAAACGCTTAGAGATATTACAGACCGTGCGTGGTTTTTGGCTGAACATTGTGACCCGTATGTTAAGCAGCTGATTGCTGACGGAATGTACGATTGGGACAGGCGTGAAGAATTTAAGACACGTGTGAAGGCTGAGATGTTGGTGTCGCTCCGTGTTAACCCGGGAGCTATCTACCACGCCATTTATTCAAGCACGGATGCGGATGTTAAGTGGTTTGAAGATCATATGGAACCGGCTTGCAGGGAGGCTTTGGAACTTGCGCGTAGGGAAGAGGACGATCCGTATTGGATTGATGGATTTTTCCAACGTGCGCAGGGAGATTATTTGATTTGCTGGTATGCGTGTTGGCATCCAGAATCTGGGTTGAGTATTCCGACGAGAGAGCAGTGGGATGATTTTTTGGAGGAATTGAAATCCAAGTGTGTCATTTACTGAAAAAATAGTGGGGGCGGTCTTTGAATCCGCCCCCATTCATGTGCCATTGTAGACCGCTCAGACGGCGCTTGACGCGGCTTGTAGCCAATTGTCCACCAATTCGGCTTCGTTGACTGGCTCGAAACACCATGCGTCTAATCCGACGTTGATCTCATTGTGATGCCTGCCGAACTCAAGCGGGTCATGCGCGTGCGTGTGTCCGTGCAGGAGCAGAGTGTTGTTCATGCGTGGTATCGCGTATTCGGCTAATTCCGGCGCGTTCCAATTGGTTGAGACTGCGCCTAGGGGTTTACTTTGCGTGAAGTCCTCACGCCATTGGAAGTGGCTTAAAAATACCGTGCGTGGATTGTTGCCCCACCCGTCTCTGATTTCGGTGATGCCGACTCTTCCGACTTCCCCGAACACGCTTGCCAACTTTTCCAGCGTGCGGCTGGAACTGTGTATTTCGTGGTTGCCGAGGATCAAGTGTCTGCGTTTGCGTGGAACCTGTAGATTCTGGATGCGCATTATCGCCTGGTCTACGCTCCACGTGCTGCCGGAACTGATGTCTCCTAGGATGTAGAGTTCGTCTTCCTGGCCGACGTATGTGTTTATCGCTTGTACGATGTCGGCATCGTGCTTCCGCCAGTCAACGCAATCCTTGAGTTGTCTGCCGTCGTGTTCGGCCTGTTGTTTGATTGATTCGTCGCGAGCGTATCCGGGTAGCGCGTAACCGCGTAGTGCGGCCACGAATGGGTGTGCGAAATGCAGGTCGCTGGTGAACCATTTCATGCGTCCGACTCCCTCGTATCGTCGTGTTGTATATCCCACTTGTCCAATGTTCTGAGCAGGTCGGATAGGTCGAAGTATTCATACTTTAGATGTTTCGTTTTCCCGCCGCGTGTTCGGTATCCTATGAGCAGCAGTTCTGGATAGTCGCATGTATCGCAGAGACGCATTCCTTCTTCCTGAAAGGAGTAGGAGGTCACTTCGATTGGCTCGTTGTCTGACCCGTCGAACAGTTTCGGTGATTCCACGGCGATCACGCGCATGAGCAGTTCTTTGGTGGTTGGCGATGTCACTGTTCGTCCTCTATCTGTAGTTCCGTGTTCTCGCGTACGGTTGCTTCGATATCGTCGTTGACTTGGTTAGACAAGTGCAGGATGATGTGAACGTTTTTCCTGTACCTCAATGGTTTGGGCATGTATTCTTCGCAGGGGCCGTAAGACACGAAATCGGGCATGATGGCGTAGTCGGCGCAGATTTTTTTCAGCTTGCCCGACACGACGGTGCCATGCAAGCTGTTGATGGTGATTCGCTTGCCTAAGTGCGTGGCGTTCAGATGGTCTGCTGTGATTGTCTCGCTCATTCCGCGTGGCCTCCTAGTTCTCGTTAAAGCCGTTTTCGTTGGATGTTTCCTGGCGTGGGAATGTGCTGCCCTTGCTGTTCGTGATCTCTTCCAATTCCATGAACTCTTCGAACGACATGGTGACGCTTATGTTAGTGCAATCATCCGTTATCCTGACGTATTTGCGCTTCGTTGTAATCAGTTCGTAGTTTTCGCCATGGCGTTCGTCATACGCATCGATGATTTGCAGGGTCACGCCATTCATGACGTTCGCCCATGTGGTTATCAGTCGTGAGGGTCCTCGCAGACTAGCTGGCTCCTTGTCGGTGCTTTGATAATGGAATCCGAGTTTTACCAGCTTGTCTACCAGTTTGCTTTTCTTCTTGGTGAAGTCGAGTGCTTTCATTGCGCCTCCTTGGTGGTGTTGTCCTGTGTCGTGTCGGCGACGCTCATTCCGCGTGGCCTCCTATGTATTTCCAACAGTTCGCGTCCACAACGCATTCGACGATCGGGAAAACAGTGAAGCCTTCGCGAACAAGTTCATCCACGCGATGTTCTGCCCGGTCACGCGAACCGTAAACACCCATGATGCTGACGAACTCGCCATACTTGACTTCCGTATCCTCGCGAACAGTTGGCAGATAAGGATACTTTTCCGGTGGGAGGGTCGTGTAATCCCTGTATCTGTCCTTGTCTTGCACGTCAGCGGTGACGATGTGGATTCTCATGATTGTTCCTGTCCAGGGTTGTCGAGTGTCTGTTTTACGAGTGTTGTCGGCTTATTCGCCGGTGCTGCCGAATCCGTTTTCGCCTCGTTCCGTGTTTTCCGGCAGTTGGCTTTCCGGAATGATTTTCACGTGCGCGACGGGCGTTATGACAAGTTGCGCTATGCGCTGTCCCGCCGTGATTTTGACGGCTCTTTCGCTGGTGTTGTGCAGGATCACGCATAGTTCGCCGCGATAGTTGCTGTCGATGATTCCAGGCGCGTTCAGCACGGTCAAGCCTTGGTTCAGCGCGAGGCCGCTTCATGGGCATACGAGGCCCACGTGATTGTGAGGGATTGCCGCGTATACGCCGGTGTGCACGAGCGTGCGCCCGTTGGCGGGGATGATGGTGTCCTCGCGTGATTTCAGGTCGGCTCCGGCGTCGTGTGGATGCTGGTATGCGATGTTGTCGGTGTTGCCGGTGATTTGCATGATTTCGCTCATTTTTTGCCTTTCTTTCAGAGGATGCTGTTTGCCGGTGGCGTGAGGAATGTGAGCGTATGCAGGGTGCGTTCTGCCGTGTTGCGGAATATGTTTGTGGTGGTGGCGCTCCGGTCTTGCCGGTCGTGGATGTTGGACACGTTCTCGTATGTGATCGTGTGTCCGTTGTCTTCGATGATGATTCGTGCCATTATTCTGCTTTCTGTTTGGAGAGCAGCTGCCATACGCTGTCGGTTGTCTGTCCGGCCTGTTGGAGCCGGATCAGGAGCCGATATACGTCCGCGATGCGGTATGTGGGGTGGCCGTGGATTCCACCCGCTGGTTTTAGCTGGTTGCGGTGCACCCAGCTTTTGAACGTGTTCGTGTTGACGATCTGTCCGGTGGATTGTGCGAGTAGGTTGATGATCTGGCGCATGGTGCCCGTGTAGTCTGATTCGAGTATCTTCTGGTTCATGATGCTTCTTAGGTAGTTGATGTTCCACGTGTTCTTGCATCCGCGGCATTTGACCGTGGTCGCCGTTTCGTCGGCGGTCAGTGGCGTGTTGCAGTCGGTGTTGGGGCATGTGCCGAGGTTGACGGCGTGTCCTTGGTTGAGGATGCGTGAGCATTCCTTGACTAGGATGCGTATTTGTTCCGCGTATACGGGTGTTGCCGTGGAGAGCAGGTAGTGGGTGTGTCCTGTTGTCGTGTCGAGGATTCGTTTGGCGAGGTCGGACAGTGGCGTGACGTGCATCCATTGGATTCCTAGGCATGTGGCGAATGCCTGGAGGGTGGGCTGCACGCCGTCCAGTCCGTGTTCGTCACGCTCATATAGGAGATCGTAGATGGTTTCGCGTAGTGGCGGGGTTGCGGAGTATCCGCTTCCGCCGTTGCCGTTCATGTCCCTGTTTTTGTTGATGCGGTTGAGTTTCACGTTTTCCAATGATGGCAGGTGTTTCGCCAGCCATGTCAGGTCGTCGGTGAGACGGGTTTCACAGTTGGGGCATAGTTGGCGTTCTGGGTTCCGCTCACGCCAGCATGAGCGGGTTTTGCATTCCGGCAATCGCTTTTGGCCTTTCGTTGGGTATGGTTTTCCTAGGCCAGTGCCTTATGGCGTGCGATTGAACCGGCTTGGATGATTCTACCATGCACCTTTGAACGCAACCTAGCTGAGTCGTTGGGTTAGTTCGTTGTCCAACAGTCCGATGATGGTGAACGCGCTGGAATGCGTGTCGGTCACGCTTTCGGAGTATGCCGTGGCTGTTTCTCCAAGTGGCGTGGTTTCCATGATCAGCACCCACGGCGTGTAGTCTCCAATGATGTCGCCGATTGCTTTTCTGAGGGCTGTTTTTTGTTGTTCGGTGAGTTCAGGTTCTTCCATTTCGGTCTTCCTTGTTGAGCTGGTTTGCCGTTTGCTGTGCTTCGACCATGTCTTGTACGTCGTCGCGTGATTTAATGCCGAGGCGTTTCAGCGTGTGTTCGCACGCCCATGTGTGCGTATGTGGCGTTTTTTGTGGGATGCCGCTCATGTTGGCGCGGCGTTGGCACCAGCCTTTCCATAGGCGCGTCCAGTCGTTGACGGAGCGTGTTTCGCCGTAATGGTGTTGTACGAATGCGAGCCATGCGGATTCGAGATCGAGATTCGGATATTCCACGGCCAGCGTCCTGTCCGTTTCGCCGCACTCTTGCGAATCACCGAAATCCTTCACGCTTTCTTTGGAGAAAGAAGAAGAATATTCTTCTTTCTCTTTCTTTGGTGTTCTGGTGTTCTGGTGTTTGTCCCGATGTCACACGCATGTCACGCTGTGACACTGCTGTGACACTGCTGTGACATCGGGATTTGCTTTTGCGTTCCTTGGCGTCGGCGCGGGCGTGCAATACCTGCTCTCTGGTGCGATTGTGCGCGGTGTAGTCGTGGATCAGCCAGCCTTCTTCGACCTCTTCAAGCATTCCCTCGTCCACGAGCGCCCTCACCTGTTCCGGTGTCGCTCCGATGTTGGAGAGCATGGCGCGACGTGGCACGAAACCGTCCGTGAGCCTGTCCCCGCACAACGAGAGCGCCATGCAGTACACGCCAACGGAATCGGCGCGGCCCATGCGCACGAGGTCACGTATCTTGTCGTTGTCATAGAAGCCGTTCACAAGCTGCACGTAGCCACGTCTAGCCATCGCCTAATCTCCTCTTGTGATTCCGTCGTGGTCCATCGAATCCAAAGCTTCTTCGAGTTCCGCCAAGCTTGGTGGTGGCCAAGGAAGAATTCCAACATCTTCCATCACATGCTCCCGAATCGCTTGTAGAATTCGTCGTCGGTCATGCCATACAGCGGTTCCATGCCTGTCGGATTGCGCGCGGCCAGCTTGTATCCGCAGTACGGGCAGGTCACGTAATATGTGCCGACGACTTCTCCGCAGTGGGCACATTCCACGTATCTGATGCTCATGATCGTTTCTCCTTGACCGGTTTGCAGTTGTGTGGCGCTGGGGATATTCTGCTGGTCTGACATGCGTATGATTGTCCGTCATCACGGAGGATGATGGTGTCCGCCGTCGCTTCAGCCCAGCAGATATAGCCGATGAAGGCGATGAATATGACGAAGAACATTACCGCGACGGCGACGGCGATGGTTTCAGCCCTGTCCTCGATGCTCATTCGTTTGCCGCCTTCCGTGCTATTTCAAGCATTTCCTTGGCCTGTCTGATATATTCCTCATGGAAGCCGGGAATCTCACCGGCATAATTCCATGCGTCATCCTCGTCTGTCGCCGCGTAACTATCGACGCCATCCCATTTGCAGCTGTTCCAGCAGAGCCGTTTCGCCACGGCCTCAATCTCAACGGCAGTTGGTGGAGCGGACCGTCCGGCCATGTACGCCGTACCGGCAATCTCCCGAACCGTCTGAAAAGTCAAATCATCATCCATGCCACGCTCGTAAGCGTTGGCCTCGTCAAGCATGATGCTCAATTCGTCCTCTTTCCGTTCGCTTCGATCATCGCGTACAGCATTTCGCTTGCGGCGCGGCACCTGTAGGATGGGCACTTGCCGGACACGTCGAAAAGCGGTACGAGCTTGTCGCCTTTTTTCGATGGTGTGAGCACTTGATTGATATTGTGTGGCAGCAGGTAGTTGACTCGCAGTTCCTCGGCCAGTTCCCTTGTGGTCACGAGGTAGTTCACGTCCCCGTAGAACGTCAACCCATGGCCTGATTTGAAATCCGCCATGCAGGACTTGACTTCGTAACAGGAGAACTCGCCAAGTTCCACACTTGCCGGCATGAGCACATAGCCGGGCGTGAACGGCTTGAATCCCATAAAGTCGATTCGTCTGTTTTTCGAGGTGCCCAAGTCGAAATTCACCTCGCTTGCCCAGAAGCTGACGCGGTTCTTCAGACGCTTCTCAACCAGCTCGGACAGCATGGCGGTAGTTTCAGCCCTACTCATTCCGTATCCTCCTTAATGAAGACGATCCAATGTGTTCCGGTGCGGTTCGGCTGTTTGTTGCCGAAGAGCGGCTTATGGTCGGTGAGCTTGAGGATCTGAGAGACGGGTATCTGCGTCTCATTCCATTTGAAAATCAGCGTTCCGCAAGGCTGCAATACGCGAAAGCATTCGCTGAACATTGTCTTAAGGTCGTTTTTCCATGTCTCTTGGTCGAGGCATCCGTATTTCTGCGCCATGTAGCTCGTCTCTCCCGCATTGCGCAAGTGTGGTGGGTCGAGCACGACCATACGGAACGTCTCATCCGGGAACGGCAGATCGCGGTAGTCCATCAGCATGTCCGGCTTGACTTCGAATCTGCGTCCGTCACATAGTTCCCAACTTTCGTCGCGCACGTCACCGAAGAGCACACGGCTGTCTGACTTGTCGAACCAGAACATTCGCCCGCCGCAAGCAGGGTCAAGAACAGGTTGGTACGCGCTCATTCCGCGTCCTTGCCTTCCAGGAATGGGTCATCGGCTTGCATTCGCTTGGATTGCCTTGCCGTCTTGCGTGCGATCCATTCATTTAACTGCTCGTCGGTGATGTCGTACATTTCCTTGAGCAGGTACAGGCAGATGATCACGTCGGCCATTTCCTCCGCAAGATTGTCGGTGGCGTCAGGCTTGCCTCGAAGACGCTTGCTGACGGCTTGGATGAGTTCGGAGCATTCTTCCATGCAGACGATGCTTTGCGTCTCCTTGCCGTATTTTTCGATGCTGTCACGCCACACCGCATGCTGCTTATCGTCGTTCATCGGTTTGTCTCCTTCATGTTCGTCTTCTTGTTTTGCCCGGTGGTTCCGGTTTCATGTTCATCGAATGAGACTGCTAGCCTCACGTGGCTATTCATGATTGCGATGGGAACAGGATTGTCAGGCCGCGAAACGGATACGATGCCGGAACCATCCGTATACCTCCAAGCAAGCCCATAAATCCAGTCACAGCGTTCTTTCCATCCGCTTTTCAGGTAGTATGTTCCGTTCGTGTCGAGTTCCACACGTAGACCCATGTCATGCGGGAGGATTCCCACACGTAGACCCATGTCATGCGGGAGGGGTTCTGACGCACTGCTCTTTTTCGTGTCATCGCTTTGCTTTTCGAGAACGTAGACGTTCGTGGCGCCGAATGCGCCAGATGGAAAGTTCGTTTGCGGCATGGTATCCACCCGTGAAATCTCCCAACCATCGTTCAGTAAATCTTCAAGCATCCCCTGGTTTTTTAAGTGATAGCAGTGGCCCCGATCCTCCCAAAACAGCGAGCAAACCGTGTATTGACTGCTCATTTCGTATCATTCCCCTTGTATTCGTCATCGTCGATAACGTCACTGATTGCGGCTTTCTTGGTTGGTTCCCAGAATTCGTACCCCAGGTAACAGCCCGGATAGTCGCATATCGCCAAGTAGGTTGTTCCCACTCTTATGCTCATTTGATGCTCCTTTCGGCTTCGCGCATGATGTGCCGCATGTCGGCGTATTCTCGTACCGCCCAACGTTCGATCATTTCCGGGGTGGCGTTTCGTGGCAGCGGGTTCAGGCATATGCCACCCTCTAAACGCTGCATGAGCCGGATTACCTTCCGGCGACGTTTCGGAGTGAGGGTGACGTGTCTTTCGACGGCCCTGACAACCACCAGCCGGTCGCAACGGTAACAGCCTTCGAAATCCTCGCCGATGGAGGCTTCGAGTTCTCCGACCGGACGCACCTGATACACGTCGCCTTTGCCGTACATTGACGCGTAGAGTGCGGCGTAGTCACGGTATCTGGTGCAGTACACCTGTTCCGGGTGGCCGGTGCCTTCGATGGCCGACGCGCCTTTTTCGCGTCTGGCGCGGCAGATGGGGCAATCGTCGTAATTGTCTCGACTGTGCCCCGGTTCGATGGTGTCGCCGGGTTTCAGGTCTGGAACTCCACCGTGGTATAGCACGCTCATTTCATATCCCCTTCTTCTGCTGTTTGGCGAAGTAGTCGCTTATCACGTCATCGACTTTCAGCACCTTGCCGACTGCGAGAAGCCAAAGTTCCAATGCTCGGTTTGGATATGGCGTGTCGCCGGTGGTCAGATGATTTTTTGGGCACTTGTAATGCATGACGATCTGGTTCTTGTCTGTGATGCTGCGTCCTTCTATGCGGACTGGGCTTTTGCCGCAGTACGGGCATTTGACGTATCGGACTTCCCTATGCTTTCTGTTGAACATCCGTGGACTCCTCCTTGAATGACGCTTCGAGCGTGTCGGCGAACACTTGCAAAGCGTGCTCTACCTTCTTGTCGAAATCCTTCTGCACGTGGGCTGGGATGACGCCTTCCCCATGGTTTCCAATCGTTGCGCCGGTGGTCACGTACATCGGTACGTACACACAGGCTTCCGCAATATCCATCGGCGGGTAGAACGCCGTCACATGGAATGTGACGCGGGTGGTTCCCACTTGTACTTCTTCATTCATTTGCTTTTCCTTGGTTCAAAGGTTTTGATGATTCGTTGCGAAGTGTCGCAGGTTACGCGCACCTCGTACGGCCTGTGGTGGGAGTCGGCGCGCTCCTGCGCCACATCCGATGCCTCTTGGAGCGTCTTGTACACTCGGCATGTATGCAGTCTCATATCGCCCTTCGGCCAGATGATGTAGCCGTTCACTGGTATTCCTCCACGGTGTCGCAGCCGATGGTCGTGCCGTGGTCGGTGAGGCAGACCCATGTCACATCGCCGGTCTTGACCGTCTTCATGCCGTAATCATGATGCGTGCCCACGTACCAGTACGAGTAGATGCTTACTCCCATCAGGAAGAGCGTTGCGACGAGGGATACCACCAGTACGACAATCAGAATTTTCTCAACCTTGTCCAAGTCGCCCATCACTCACCGTCCTTTTCGATGGCGGCACCCATGACTTCCCGATACTTCTTCGTCCGTTGGAACCGGTCGGCGAGCATGTTCGCGGCCTTGTCGATGATCTCGTCCTTGCGTTCTTCGAGGAAGCTTTGCAAAGCGTCCGCCATCAAGGTCTTCCACATGATGTCCCGCGAATACGCGTTGGTGTGCGCGAAAACACTGTCCACGGCGTTTTTGGTGAGCTTGTTAAGCACGTCCGTATAGGCGTATTCCTCGATACGGTTCTGGATGGCCTTGTCGTCAATGCCGATGGCGAACTGCACGATGTGTTCCATGATTACTTTCCTTCCTTTTCGATTTTGACGATCTTGTTCTTGAGGGCCGTTAGAATGTCTCGTTTCGGACAGTTGTTCGCGAATGCCCACCAAACGCATCTGAATCCTGCCCAATCGACGTTCACGAGAGCGGAGAACAATGCATTGCACAGGCCGGACAGATTGGTGTCGGCATAGAGCGGTATGCCGTGAATTACCGCGTCGTTCGCATACCAGAGCGCCTTCCTCAAGTCTTCGACGCCGTTCTTAGACTGCCAGCGGTAGCAGTATTTGACCACGTTGCCCCAGTCGAAACTCAACAGGCGGGTCAGTTCGATGCATTCGAACGGGCCGTTCTCGTAATGCTTCGGATGATTGACGTTGTCACTCATTTTTAGGACTCCTTAACTGATTGCGAATATGATGATCGGTGCGACGCACAGGCAGATGGTCAACACGATGCCGAACGCGATTCCAAACGGGTTGCGTTTCATTCGACGTTCTCCTTGTCGTACTGGTGGATGATGGCCGCGATTTCGGCTTTGGGCACTTGTGGCACGAGTGGCGCGATCTCGTCGAGCGCGTATCCCGCTTGGTGCCATTTGATGATCATGTTTTCGAGGATTTTCTTCATTTGCCTACTCCTTGTATGGGTTTTCGCTTGTATATTGCGGGAAGTCGCATTCCTGGTCTTTCCATCCGGCCGCGTAGCCTTCCTGCCATGCTTTGCGGCGTTCGTGTTTCAACCATTCCAGGCTGCACATGGTTTCCGGTTCGTTGTGTTTCATGATCTGTCCTTGTCGATGATGGTTTGCTGATGTCTCATTCCGCTCCCCTAGCGCACACCACGCGCAACCGTTCCGGCTTGTAGTGGTATGTTTTCGGATGCGCGTACTGGTCGTTCCAGTACTTGTTGAATCTTTTGGATGTCGCCGTGCTATGCGTCTCCACCGGCGTGAGGATGTGGTCAACGTATTCACGTCCGAAACCGGTAGGCTCCACCAGTCCGTCATCATGCTTGACAAGCAGTCCGCGCGCCTCCAAAGCGTCGATCGTCTGATACTGTTTCGACCATTCGCAGTCCACGTCCGGCAATCGTCCGTCACGCACCAATGCCACCAGCAGGACGGCTTGTATGCGGTTGAGTTTCACGTTCTGCCACATGTAGGAGGATTGGCGGATTTCAACCATGTCAAACCTCCTTCGATTCGTCCGGTCCGAGCGGTTGGAAATGGTTCATGAGCAGTGCGAACTGGTAGAGGCTGACCACTCCCAGCCCGTTGCCGACAGCCAGCTGGATAAAGTGGATTCCGTCGAGTTCCCGGTTTGTGTCGAGTTGGCTGAGTCGCGTCCATGCTTCCGGTGGAATCAGCACGAGGCTTCCCGTGACATCCATGCCGGTGACGTGTTGGACTACAACCCAGACGCGCATGTCGTTGTCCGCGGCGACAGTGCGGGCTTCGTCCAACACCTCCGACAACGGTTTATCCGCGTTTCGGAGCGTGGTGACACTGACCGGTTCGCCCATCCAATGCAACCGCCTGTCGAAACCAAGGCTCCTGTCTCCCAAAGCCCAGTTCATGTAATCCCAGACTTGGATGTTGAAATCCATTTCATCGATATCGCGCATCGTTGCCCGCGTCATGCAACAGTCCTTTCATGCTTTCCGTGGCATGGCGTATGCCGTCGTGGATGGTTCCGCCCAATGGTTCGATGTGGATTCCCGTGTGTGGCTCGTATTCGATGCCGCCGTACGTCAATGGCATTCCCTGCCGTCGTTTCACCAGTCCGATCACACGTTTGCCCAATGCCATGCGGTCGGGTTCGAGCATGGCGCACAGGGTGAGTTTGATCTGCTGGTCGTCCGTGTAGGCGAGTCCGTTCAACGCGTCCTTGACGAGTTTTTCCAGATTGTCCAAGTCGGGTTTGCCGTGGCGGCTTTTGTAGAAGACGATTGTCATCATGACTTCGCCTTTCAACGGTTGCGCCTGTGGGTAGTGTCGTAGGAATTCGCTTGCGACCAGTTCTTCCTGTGTGCGTGTGCGTTCCGGTGTGACGGCGTGCGTGCCGAAGAATCTTGGACGGCCTTTCGCGACCGGTTCCCCGTAAACGTCGAAATCGAACAATGTTCACTCCAAATCCCAGACATTGGCGTCGCCGATGTCCGCGTAGTAGTCTTCCGTTTCCGTTTCGCATTCGGGGCATGAGCGTCCGTAGTAGGGGCACTCATGCCGTTCGCACCATGCTGGCGGGTCGTATCCTGCCAATGGCACCATTTAGAACTCCGGTTCCGGCGCTCCGCCGAAACCGCCGAAACTGTCAGGCGTGCCGGTTGGCGCAGCCCACGGGTCGGCTCCCTGCGGCTGCTGCTGTGCCTGCTGCGGCTGCTGATAGCCATTCCCGCCGAAACCGCCATTGGTGTTGCCGCCCTGGTATCCGCCTGACTGCATCTTCTGCACCTGCGCCGTCGCATACTTGAGCGATGGGCCGATCTCGTCAACCTGCAATTCCACGACCGTGCGCTGCGTGCCATCCTTCGCCTCGTAGGAACGTTGCGTAAGCCTGCCCTGCGCTATCACACGCATGCCCTTCGCAAGACTGTTGGCACAATGCTCAGCCAGATCACGCCACGCGCTGCAGCGCATGAACAAGGCCTGACCATCTTCAAACTGGCCCGTATTACGGTTCCAGGAGCGCGGCGTGCTGGCGATCGTGAACGACGCGACCTGCGCGCCAGCGGACGTCGTACGCAATTCCGGATCGGCGGTCAGATTCCCAATGATCGTGATAACGGTCTCACCGGCCATTTCAGTATTCCCCCTCGTTTTCCTTGAATGGGGCGATGTATGTCAACGGGAGAATCTGTTCTATCTGTGCGAGAGAAACGACTTCGTCCCAATTGAAGTGGTCAATCTTGCAACACCTGCGCTCCTTACTGAAATAGATTTTTTCCCACAAGTTGGTGGCCTTGTGAATCCAAAGATTTCCTGACGCATCCCTGTAGATTCCGCCATTTTTCTTCCGTTCGGCCTCGTTGAGTTGGCGCTTGCAATCCTCAACGAGTTCCTGCGTGATACGTAAACGATGCAACAATTCAACGGTCTCATCTGCCATCACTCGGCCTCCTTGCTATCAGTGTTTTCCTGTTCGGCGGTGGTCGTGTCAACGACTTCCACCTGTTCCCGCTGTGGTTTGCGGATTTCCTGCAATGCCTGCATGATTTTCCGTTTAACGAAATCAGGGGCCGCGACGAGCAGATTGTCCGCGTCCTGCCGGCCGACCTGTCGTGGCGTCAATCCATGCTTGCCGGTCAACCGGTACAGCACTTGCTCGGCTTCCTCGTTCGACGCGACACCGCAATCACGCAGCATGGTGAAAATGGCGTCAGCCTGTTCAGGCGTGCAAGACTGCGGCTGCCGCTCGGCCTGTTCGTCGTGATTCCGCTGTCTAGCGCGACTGCCATAGCTTTTTCTGACTTCGGTTTCCTCTTCCACGATCTCAGCCTGCACGGCGTCCATGTCGGTTTCGTCAGCCGTGTACAGGCCACTCAAATCCTGTGGGAATGCCTTGCGCAATGCCAACGCTTCCGCGCATTTCGCAATCATCGTGGCTGGTTTAGAAGCCCACATGCTGTTCGGCACATGACGTTGAGTTGACTTGTCGAACCGAGTTCCGACGTATTCGCGGTAGAGAGCCACGCCGGTGAACTCGCCTTCGCCACGGCGGACTGTGACCTTCGCTGCGACCGGAGGGGTCGGCGCAATCCACACGTCATGCCAGACGCCATCCTCGCCGCACCAGAGGGTTTCCGGCTCGCTGAACAGCTCGTGGTTACGGTCCGCCGCGCGACGCGCGATGGTACGGAAACCATCGATGCCGACTTGGATGGTCTGCTTCAGCACATAACTGCCGTTCTGGTCTTTTTGACGGCGGTTTATCATGTAGATCTGGCGGTTGAACGGGTCAAGGCCGGTGCGCTGGCATTGGTGGAGGAACACGGCAAGGTCGGCTGGTGTGGCTCCCTGTACGCCGATCTGAGCCAACGCCGCCAGTTGCCGTTGCGTGAATACGTCCTGATTGTCTTGGATGGTGAGTTCGTTGCTCATTCCTTGGTTTCCTTACCGGTGTTGTTTTTCGATCCGTCAGTGAGCAGTAGGCGCATGACGGTTGGTGCGAGTTCCGCGCTGAACAGTTTGTCCACGAAGCCGCGCGTGCTGCGGAACGTGACCACGCCCGGCCTTCCCGTCTTCCATTCCACGCCGTCCGGCAGTTCGCCGTCGTGGTCGCGGATCATGTCTTCGAGGTATTTCGCGTCCATTGCTTCACGTCTTGGCATCCAGACTTGTTCGGCTGCCGGCTGTCCGCCTGGAATCATGAAATCGTTGTCGTGCAATAATGCGCCGTATGCGCGTTCGTCGGTTACCGTGTATTTGCCGTTGCCGCCTTTGCCGAGGCTGATTTCTCCGGCTTCGACGCCTGCGATGTTGACGGTTTCCTTGTCTCCACCATCGTGGTCGTGTTCCCATGCGGTTTTGATGATTTTGAGGATTTCGCCGCTGCGTTTGTTGATCGCAGTCAATACGGCGAGGTCGGCGCGGAGTTGGTCTGGACTGGTGTTGTCGTATTTTTCGGTGATTTCGTTGAGGGTTTTCTTGTCCATTACTTGTTTTCCTTGCTGTAGCTGGCTTTCAGATCCATGAGTTCGCCGTGTCCTTGAGTGGGATGCGTTTCATTCCTTCGCCGCCTTCATTTCTTGGACTTCACCGTCGAAAAAATCGATGATGAGATTGCAGATGGCGAACGCCGACGTTTTGAGCTGGGCTTTTTCCTCTTCGTTTTCGGCTTTGATGGCGAAAACGCCGTCCTTGCTATCGAAATTGAGCTTCATTTTGCGTCCTTGCTGTAGTTGGCCTTGATGTCCATCAATTCGCCATTCAGCAGCTTGGTGGCGAACATGTAGACCACCTTGTCGTTGGCATGGTATGCGGCACGCTGCAATGCCGAGATGGAGTCATAGATGCCGACCAGCGCGTTCGTGATGATGGCGCGTGGGTTCTCGCACTGTTTCTCCGGTGCTGTCTCCTTATTGGCGGTGAGTTCCTGGCTCATTGGTTCCTCCTTGTTGACGACTGGTTTCGGTTCTGGTTTTGGTTTCCGCTGGCTGGCGAACGGGTTCTCAGCCGGTGGCAGTACGCCTTCCCTGCGGAGCGTGGCGAAATAGTTGCGTACCGTTTTCTTGGATTTGCCGACACGTTCGCTGATGATCCGCGCGTATTCAGCCGGGTCGAATGCGACGCCCTCGTTTTGGAGTCTGACTGTTTCCTCACGGATTCTGGCCAGCGTGTCCGGTGATTGCTTCGCTTTTTCCCTGTCCGATGGGTTGAATGGTTTGTCGGTCAGCACGTATTCCCATTCGCGGATCGTGTCTTTGGCGAGGTATCCGTCACGCACCATGTTCGTGACGTGATGGTGGATGGTGGAGACGCTTTTTCCCAACGCTTCCGCTATGCTGCGTTCTGATGGATGGCCTGTTTTGGATTGTTCCAGCCATGTTTCGTAGACTTTCCGGTATGTGACGCCGATGGTGGCGTTTGGCGCGGGTTCTGGTTTGCGGTTGCGGTCGAACAGTTCCTTCCTGTTCAGCGCGCGTAGCTCTTCCGGTTCCAACTGTTCGCCATTGTCGCGGAGTTTACGGAGTTCGTTGAGATCGGATTCCGAAAAGGACATCATGCCTGTCACTGTGCATCCTTCCTTGTTTTCAACGTCCATGTGTGTCCGTGCCTGTCCAGCATTCCCAACATGAGCAGATTGTTCATCTGGTACAGCACCGTGCTTTTCGGCATTCGTAGCGTTCGTGCCACGTCGCTTGCGCTCACGTTTCCTTTTTGGCTTTGGCTGAGGTGTTTGAACGTGTCGAACACTTCGTCTCTTTTCTGATCGTGTTCCAAGGGTTTGCGTGGGTCGCATGCGATGGCCGCTCCTACGGGAATGCCGCTGCGTGGCGTGGTTTCGCGTAGCCGCTGTATGCGGGCGTGGTTTTCGCGGATGAACTCGTCAACGTCGATTCCCTGTTCGGTCAGTGTGGGTTTTTCGGCTTGTTTCCGGCCTTTGCGTCCACCACTGTTGGACTTGTATCCGGTGATGGGCTGCCGCCAGTTCGTTCATGTGGCGCGTTCACTCATTGGTTTGATGCTCCGGTCTTGTCAATCGGTGTTCCAGTTCCTTGTTTTTCCGCCATAGTTCACGGTTCGCCGCGTCAAGCACGTCCATGGCGTGCGCGATTTTCTCCAACAGTTCGTCCACTTGGCCGACGTCATAGCCTCTGAACCGCGTGTCCAATATGGTTTGTCGGATCGTCCGCCCGTCCACGTTCACTCACCGTCCGAACTTTTGAGGAGGTTGTCTATGAATCTCCGTTTGCGTTCTTCGTTGCTTTCGTGTGCGTCGGCGTTCTTAAGCGCGTTTGAGATTCCATACCTGATAGCGGTCGCGTGTTTTCTGATCTTGCCGGCGTCTTTCAATGTGATGTTCACCGCTTCATCGACTATGCCATCGCCGTTGGCGTCAACGCTGGCGAGGTATGCGACGAGCTTGTTCACGTCGGCGAGTATGAGTTCTGCCGTTTCGCTTAGCTGGTGCGCCATTTCCAAGCGTGTGAGGCTCTTGTCAAGACGTTCTGGAGTGTTGTCTTCCATGGTGTTCTCCGATCTGTTGATGGTTTGCGTGGGTGGTGTGGGAGTCGAACCCACCGGTCGGTACCGTGCCTGTTATCCCAAGTTTCCGGCTGTCGTATGGGAAAGGGGCTTCAAAAAGCCCATACGATGCCGGTGGACGGTTCCTGTTGTGCCGTTCCACCCGAAGTCCCATGCGCCAATCGCACTAAGCGCATGGGAAGCATTTGTTTTTGTGTCATGCCTTGGGTGGCATGTTGACTGGTTTGAGTTTCATCACTTCGCCCGCGTCGTTGAACGCGATTTGGTGGAAGTGGCATCCTGCGGGCTGTTCGTCCAGGAGTTCGTTGATCTCCCGGTCGGGCCATTCACGAATCGAATCATCGGACTGCGTTACGTTACTCATTTGGTTTCCTTCTTGAAAAGTTCCTTGTTGTCTTCAACGAGTTGAATTCCTTCACCGATCCATCTCATGACCGGAACGGCCATTGAATTCCCCAACGCCTTGTATCGTGGCCCGTCCGGCGCGTGCTCCCTGCCGCGCCATTGAATGTCAGTCCACCCATCAGGGAATCCTTGGAGCCGTTCGCATTCCAACGGGGTGAGCCTGCGAACCGTTAAACCTTTCATCGAATCCTCTTCCATGTATAGGGACTGGTCGTTGTGCGTGCTGAGTGTGGCGGAAAGCTCTTCCTGTCCCAGGAATCCCTTACCCCCCCCGTTCCGCCGCCGCGTATCTTGAAGGTAAGGGCCATTAGTCTCTCCCATCGGCTGTCGGATAGATGAATGGGGCGTCTTTCCCCGCATGTGCCATCAGTGTCGGCGCAAGATTAAAGCACCGTGCCGCGTTCGATTGACTGTCCGCACTGCACATCACTTCTCCCTCTCTCTCGATTTCAGCCACCGCATGTCTGTCAGTGGAAGTCAATGTGAAAGCGCCGTTTTCGTCCGGGTCGGCAACACCAAGCTGGTGTCCGCCGTTCATTGGTCCGCGACCGATGATGTTTCCTGCCACCTCGTAGACGGCTGGATTATGGTCAGTGCTCAATGTCGGACTCACATCGCCGATCGCCAGGCTGCGCGAGCGTTCCCCTTGATTCCATTTGAACGCTCTCACAAGTGGGACATTGTTCCCACCGGTTCCCATGTGAGAGGTGAGAGTGTTTGACAGGTCCGGATGTTCACTGACCTTGAACCTTCCATCCTGCTGACGGAAGTCCAGCATGACAGCCGACTGATCCTGCCCACCATTCTCACGAGACTGCAATGCCGGGGCGATTCCGTCAGACGAGTACACTCTCCGAGACTGGTTCTCACCGTGGGTCAAGTTTCCAATGCCTGGATCTGCGTTTCCAACGCCGCCAGCAGTTCCTCTGGCAAGGCTTTTCCTCTTCTCTCGGCTCGACTGATGATCCCAGCACAGGCTTTCGCGCTCAAAAAGTACCGGGGCGGCACGTCGCCAGTCTCTAGTGTTGACGACAAGGAACACACGTTCGCGTCGTTGGGCCACGCCGAAGAACTGAGCGTCCAGCACTCGCCATGCACCCCCCCCCATCAGGCCAGAGTTCGGCCACGGCTTCAAGGAGCGACTGGAAAGCCCGTCCGTGTTCAGCCGACAGTACTCCGGGCACGTTCTCCCAGACGATCCATTCCGGATCAATTTCTGCGCAAGCTCGGAGATATTCGAGCATGAGCTGGCCGCGTGGATCGTCCAGAGCCTTCCGGAGTCCGGCGATGCTGAATGCCTGGCAGGGGCTTCCTCCCACAACGACATCTGCCGCATGGTGGTATTGTTTCCAGTCAACTTTGGTCATGTCTCCTAAATCTGGCACTTCCGGATAGTGTTGTCTGAGCACGGCTTTTGGGAATGGTTCGATTTCCGCGTATGCGATTGGCTTCCACCCGAGCTGGTGCCATGCGACGGTTGCGGCTTCGATTCCGCTGAACAGGCTGATGTAGCGTATTGTGCTCATGCTTCACCTCCGATGCGTGCGTTGATGCGGTCGAGGTTGTCGCTCATTGTTTTCCTTTTGCTTGGTTAGGTTGTGTGCCCCGTCCTGACGAGTGGATGGGGCTGAGTGGCTGGCATCGGAGTCGAACCGATGCCGTCCTTGGATTCCGAACGCCCCTTTGACCGTTGGAACGCGACCTGAACGCGTTCACGGCCGGTGGCGTGGCCGACTGTGATTGAAGCAGTCAGGCATAGTAAGAAAGGACCCGCAAGCACCGGAGTGCCTGCATATATTTAGACAGGAGAAGATTGGAATCCGTGGACGGGCGAACCGTCGCCCAACCGAGTGCGCCGACAGTGTATGTGAAGCAAGATGCGGTCGGCGCGTGGATAATAATCGATATTCAGTTATATGTGTTCCCCGCCAGCCGACATGGTGAACGTGGATGTCCGCGAAAAACATCCCTAATTTGGTTTGTTTGTTGGACTGTCGGCTGGTGGGAAGTCTTTTATTCCAAGTCCTCGCAGTCGAGGGTGTAATGGCGTGCGTCGATGACGCCTAGGTAGAGGACGCTTGCGAGCATGAGCAGTGCACAGATGACGGCCTGCCAGCTGTGTTGCGGTACCGACCAGCTGAACAGGAGCGTGCCTGTTATGCAGATCGTGGCGACGGCGGTGAGCGTGCCGTACTGTTCATGCTGGTGTTTGACGTTGGGTTTCACTGGTTTTGGTAGTGGACGTGTGGTCATTGGATGCTTCCTTGGATGTTTGCGGGCGGGGGTTTGTTTTATCGGTTGCAGAGTGCGTCGTATCGGTCGAGGATCACTGATTTCTTGTAGGTGGTTGTTTTGCCGCCTTGACGGTCGGCGCATGCCCCGTAGAGTTCAAGGAACTTGTCGATTCCGATGTTGAGGAATCTTGCGGCTTCCTCCTTGTTGAGGATTTCTTCTTCCACAACGATTTGCCTGTCTGTCAAGATGTGCCTCCTATCGTGTTTGTCCCAGACGTTCCGAGAGTCTGTGCGAGAGGTCTTCCAACCGGCCTTCGCTGATGCGTGCGAGTATGATTGTTTCGGTTCCGTTGGCTTCCACGAGGGTTGCACCGTTATTTTCGTTGATGAGGAGCTTGTATCGTCCGGCGTTGTCGATTGGTTCCTCGTATGGTGGTTTTGGCGGGTTAAGCAGTCCGTTCACGGTGTTCTCCTTCCGGCTTATGCCGTTTTCCCATGCTTCTGCCTTTCATTTCTCCGCGGAGCGTTCCTTGATGCGGATGACCGTGCCGAACAGAATGAGCTGGCCGATGGCTCTGATTAACAGTCTTCTCAGGTTTTTGGCGTCTTCGCTGGTTTCGGAGCCTTCCTTTTCAATGAATCGCTCAAGCAGTCCATCGCCTTGCTCGTTTAGTTTTGCCAGCTGTTCGAGGAAGGCCGTTACGTCTTCCGGCTTTTCCCGTTTCGGCGGTGTCGGAGGGTTCAGGAGTTCCGGTTCCTCGTATTCGTCATCGGGATTGAGGTTGAGGGTCTCGAGCATGACGTTGGCGATTTGCGGGTATCTGACACGGCCTACCTCGATTTCTCCGTCGATGGCGACGAAGCTATCGTGGAAGCGGAGGTCTAATTTGGAGAACCCGCTAAGGAAACCGGAGCCGGATTCGGCGTCTGCTTTGAGTGCTTCCACTACTTTGTCTTTGAGTTTCATGATTGGTGTTCCTTTGCTTGTTTGGGGTGTGAGCTTTGTTCCTTGAGGTCAGGAAAAAGGTTTTGGAATGGAAAAACAGGATTACGCTGTCTTTCCCATGTTTTCGACTGGTTTGATTTGGCTGACTTCGCCGGGCTGGAAGCCGAATGCTTTATACAGGCCGACCATCATGAGCGGTGTGCATTCATTGGTCTTCTTCGCTCGGGCAAGCACGCTTTCGCTGACTCCGATTGCTCCGGCGAAGGCTTCGTCGGTTTTAAGCCCGCTCATGCGCTTGGCTCTGTCTAGGAAGCCGTCTCGGAAAAGCATCTTGTAGTCCGCCATCACATTCCTTTCATTTTGAAGCATTTTGTTTTTCAACCTGAAAATGAATATACCATAATGAAAGACTTTTTTTCAACTCAAAACGCCACACGGCGTGTTGACATGAAAGAGTTTTTATTTCATAATGAAAAGCATGGATAAGATAACCTATTTCAAACAGTTAACAGGAGACGCGGCAATCAACGAAATCAGCGTCAAGACCGGCCTCAGCGTCTCAACGCTTTGGAGGCAATACAATAAAGGCTGCGACTTCACCGCCGAAGCCATTATTATCATTGCCCGAGCGTATAACGCCAGCCCCGTCGAAGCTCTCGTCCAGTTTGGATTCCTTACCAACGACGAAGCTAAGCACGGAGAAATCACCGGAATACTACATGACGCTTCGAATGACGAGCTGCTTCAGGAACTCGCGCGCCGTCTCAAGGAAAACGCGGACGCCGACTGGATTAACAGCCCGATCATCTACCGCGACGAATTCGACATGGCCGCGAACGACGACCCGAACGCGAGACTCGAAGCCGAAACACCGGAAGACTGACAACGGCAATGAATATGGCGGCGGTATTCAATCATGATGCCGCCGCCTAATAATGCGAAGGGAACAATGTCACGAATCACCATCGACGTTTTGGAACGTCAGTCCGAAGCCATGGGGTTGAAGGTTTTGGAATCCGATATTCCCGGCACTACCTGCGGATTGTATTGCGACCGGCTGCGGACGATTTGGCTTGCCAACTGGTTGAACGACCGGCAGAGGCTCTGCACCCTATGCCACGAGCTTGTGCACGCGAAGTACCGTGATCTTGGCTGCGGCACGCGGTTCGGCGTGAAATGCGAACGTAGGGCGCGACGCGAGACGGCTTTGATGCTGATAAGCCCGTCCGAGTTCGCCATGGCCGAACGGATGTGGGACGGCGACACCTGGCATATGGCGGCGGAACTGAACGTGACCATGCAGGTTCTTACGGATTACAGGCAGATTCTCAAGGATGGCTTGTTTGAGAAACGCCCATGATTCATCAGCCATCAATTTTTTTTTGGGGGGGGGTATAATCCTTGGTGAGACATATTGCAGGAGAGCAAGGAGGGTATCATGGTTTTTCTAATCGGATTGGCTTGCATGGCCGCTGGCATCGCTGGATTGGCGTTGTTGGCTTGGGTGATTCAGTTTTCGGTGAGGAATGGCATCAGGCGTTCGGGGCTTATCCCGTTGGATAGGTTGTATGAGATTGAGCGTTTTGAAGCCGGTGATCCTCAACGTTTGTCCGTTGATGGATTGCGTGAGAAGTATGGTGATGGCGCTGAGTCGCATATGCGGAAGTTCGTGGATGATCGCACTTCGTCGCGTTCGTGGAAGGCGTTGATCGTGGCGATTGTCGGCATTGTGGTTTCGGCGCTTTTGTTCGTAGGCGTGGCTGCTGCGTATAGTTTTGATTCTTCAGACTCGTCTGATAGGAATGGTTCGGATAGTTCGTATTCTGATAGCGATGATGATTCGGACTATTGGGATTACGATTCAGGCGATTACGAGTGAGTTCTTTTTCTGCCCGTCTGTTTGTCGCAGGCGGGTTTTTTCATGCCCTCTTTCTGACCGTTTTTGCTTTTTAATTAATAATTTCATTATTAATCTTATTTATATATACTATTTAGTTTTGTTTGCAGACACACCAGTAATCATTTGCAGACACTAACACAGGTGTGTCTACAGGCACAAACACAGGTGTGTCTGTAGACTATATGACGTAAACTTGATTCCAAGACAAGAAAAGAGCGCTCCCACTAATCGGAAAACAGCTGGGAGCGCTCGAACGGAGACACTACAATCTCCATGCAGGAGCATACCGCGAGGCATGGAGGGAAAGACATGGAAGACATGGGATACTCGAACACAGATGCCGTATACGAGAACGTGCTCAGCAAAGGACTGCTGCTCAAAAACACCAAATCACGAGAGCCAAGCCACAAAGGAGAACTCGTGGCAATACCGAACAGCACAGCCGAAAGCGTCCTGCTGTACCTCGCGCACCGCACCAGAAACATGGACGCGGCAAGCGATGACCCATCCAAGATTCCTCCACGCTACTACTTCGGCGGATACGACTCCATCGTACAGGAACGCGGACTCACACAGCCGACACCAGAGATAGCGGCTCGCGGGTTCGCTGGCGAGATAGATTTGGACGAATACTTCATCAGACGCAACGACACGGCATTGGGCACGGTAAGCGCAGCGATGAGGTTCCTCCAAGAACGCGGAGTGGTTAAATGCGTGCGCAAGGCAACGTCATGGAATCAAGGCAACAGCGTGTGGATACTGCTGATCGGCACGCCCGAAGAGAACCGCAAGGTCGAACACTACGCGAACCGCCATCTGGAATGGGTACGCAAGACGAAATACCGTCCGGAAGGGTTCGACGGAATGATTGGCGAAACCAAATAGCCGCTTCGATATATTCGGCCGTTTTTAGACCGGTTTTCGGCCATCACGGTCGAATCGTCCACGTCAAAGGTTTAGCTTAAGACGCAAAGACATTAGACAACAAGGGCGGACTCGCCCGACAGGTTCGATGCTTCGCAAGCCGTTTGTATCTACACGCCAGCCGTCAACCAGCAGATTCGGTCCAAGACGGCTGGCTTTCTCATATCCGCACGCCCGTCTCTCCCAAGCCGAGGAGAGAACACGGGGTATCCATACCGATGGACGCCGGTCCGTCCGCATGCGTTCGCCGGCATGGTCCGGTCGGATTGGTTCATGGTTGGAACGCGCGATGTCGTTACGGCGTGCCGGAACGTTCTCTCCCGTTCACGCCGTGTTCTCTCATGCCCCTGAAACGTGTTCCATGGCGTTTCTGACGGACTGGCGACAGTCCCACCGCAAACACTACGGAAACACGCCGAAAACCGCTCTGGAAGGCGTTTGGAAGGCGTTTTCGAGCATTACGCCCAAGTTTGTCTGAGAATCGGAGAGAACGCCATTCGCGGCAACCCCTCGAACACCACCGTCCAAAACGCCCTCAACCCTACTGTCAAAAGGGCTGAAAGCCTAAGCTCCTGCGACTGGGCTTGAACCAGTGACCGTCCGATTAACAGTCGGATGCTCTGCCAACTGAGCTACGCAGGAATATTCTCCTGTTCTAAGCTTCTCCCCGACGAAAATCAGGAAAAACCTAAAAACGCGCTCCTGCGACTGGGCTTGAACCAGTGACCGTCCGATTAACAGTCGGATGCTCTGCCAACTGAGCTACGCAGGAATGTGCTTCCTGTACGGAATTGCTTCCGTGCACAAGTCACATATATTACACAAATCCTTTGTCTTCGCAAATCGAGTGTCGCACAGCGTGTCGCGACATCACCATTCGAGTTCCGCGATGTCCATCGGATGCTCGTTGACGTCGACGGCGGTGACCTTGCCATCATGCATGCGGATCACACGGTCCGCGATCGGCGCGATCGCGGAATTATGGGTCACGATCACCACGGTGGCGCCTTTCTTACGGCTCATGTCCTGCAGAATCTGCAGGACCTGCTTGCCGGTGTTGTAGTCCAACGCGCCGGTCGGCTCGTCGCACAGCAGGATCTTCGGATTCTTCGCCACAGCTCGGGCGATGGCCACACGCTGCTGTTCACCGCCGGAAAGCTGCGCGGGAAAATTGTCGACACGATCGCCGAGACCGACGTCTTCCAACACTTTGACGGCATCCTGAGCATCGGAAACGATCTGCGAGGCGAGCTCGACGTTTTCCTTCGCGGTCAAATTCGCCACAAGATTGTAGAACTGGAACACGAAACCGATGTCCGTCCTGCGATAAGCCGTCTGCTGTTTCGGGGAATAGTTGGAAATGTCGCGTCCGTCGATGACCACGCTGCCTTCTGAATTCGTGTCCATGCCACCCAAAATGTTGAGCACCGTCGACTTGCCCGCGCCCGACGCGCCCAGAATGATGGCCAGTTCGCCTTTTTCGATGCCGAAGCTCACATCATCGTTCGCGGTGATGGTGGTGGAACCCATTTGGTAACGCTTGTAACTATGCTGCATTTCGATATATGCCATTTTGGTCTCCATTCCACGCCGAAAAATCCTTGACTCCCAATATTACGACTACAGTAGGGATTGTTGCTCATAGACGACGAGGAAGGGAACGTTATGGACATCGCCGACGACGCCGACCGTTTGCAAACACTGCTGTACAGCGCTTACGATTCCGATACCGTGCGCGAGATGGAACGTCCGCTGCTTGACGACGGCGTGCCGCTGATGCGCATGGCCGCCTCGGCTGCGGCCCATGTGACCATGACACTGCTCGATGATGAGGACCTCGCCGTCGAGGACGCGCGGGTAGCCCTCCTTGTAGGGGCGGGAGATAATGGCGGCGACGGTCTATACGCCGGCGCGGAACTGGCGAACGAAGGCGCGCATGTCACCGCGATCGCCGTGGGACGTTCCCTGCACGAGGAGGCGTTCGGCGCGTTCGTGCATGCCGGAGGCCGTGTTCTCGTACTTGATCCCGCCGCCGAAATCCCAGGATGCACCACGGGTTTTTCCGCGGGAGAGGCCGGAGAACGACTGCAGGCCGCCGTTGAATACGTTCAGGGCTCCCATGTGATCATCGACGCGATGACCGGAATCGGCGTAAGCGGCGCATTGCGTGGCATCGCAGGCGCCATCGCTTCCTCCTTGGGATTCGATGGCGAACTTCCCGACAGGCCCGCCCTGCCGAACAACGAGCCTTCCTCCGCCCTGCCGCTCGTCGTGGCGATCGACACGCCGTCCGGCGTTGGCGTAAATGACGGTTCGCTTCCAGGACCGTACATTCCTGCTGATGTTACGGTAACATTCGGCGCGATGAAGCCGTGCGCGATGGTGCCACCCGCCTCATACGCATGCGGCCGCCTCACTTTGGTCGATTTCGGTTTCGACATTGATGATTGCGTCCCCGCGGCCGAAATGACGGACGGCGATTTCGTAACGGATTCGATTCGCCTTCCGCAACTTTCGGACGGCAAGTATTCGCGTGGAGTGGTCGGCTTGGTGACCGGCTCCGCCCGTTACCCCGGTGCAGCCGTATTGTCGGCCACGGCGGCGGCGCGCGCCAACACTGGCATGGTGCGCTATCTCGGCCCGCAACGAGCGCAGGACATGGTGCTTTCCTCGTTGCCCGAGGCGGTGATCGGCAAGGGCCGCGTCCAATCATGGGTGGTTGGTTCCGGCGTTCCCACGGGTGGCGACGAAGCCGCCGACACCGACATTCAACGCGAAACCATAACCGCGTTGTTGAAGCATTACGCACTGCAGGAAAAAACCGGCTCCAATGACGACGCCAGGAATGAAAGCGCCCTGGGCATGCCGCCGATCGTGGTAGACGCCGGAGCTTTGGACCTGCTGCCAGGCAAAGTGCCGGCTCAAGTGGTTGTCACCCCGCACGTCGGGGAGCTGGCCCGCATGTTGACTCGGCTAGACGGAAACGAAGCCAGCGTCGACAAAGTGCGCTCGCAGCCGCTCGCCTGCGCCCGCAGGGTCCATGAGCTGACCGGCGCGACCGTATTGTTGAAGGGCGCGGTGACCATGGTGGTCGGCACGGACGGCGAAGGCAACGAGCGGGTGATTCTTTCCGGACGCGCGCCGGCGTGGATGTCCACCGCAGGATCGGGCGATGTGCTTGCCGGCATGTTGGGCGCCCTGCTCGCGCAACAGGACGACATGCTTGCCGAGGATCCGGCATTAGTTCCCGAAGTCGTGGCGGCCGGAGCCTACATACATGGTCTTGCGGGCGCGATCGCATCGCGATCCGAACAGCGTGGATGGCATCGTCCGCAGATCTATGGGCATTCCAAAAAGCAGCATTTCGGGGAAATCGGCCATCCGATCATCGCGAGCGATATTATCGGCGGCATTCAGCCGGCATTTTTGCAATTACTTTAATTGCAAAACAAATTTACCGAACACCAGCCCCAACATCGGTGGCTTTGCGCTACACTAGCGTTGCCAATCCGTATTTTGCAGGAAGGATTTTCATGACCTCCCCCAGTGCCAACGTCACCGATGTGGTCTTTGATTTTTGCGGCGTGCTTATCGACTGGCAGACGCGCGCATGCCTTGAAGGCAGGTACCCCCAAGTGGTTGTAGACCGTATTTGCGCGGATAATGATCCGTGCGGCTTCTACGATTATGAGGATCGCATGGACCATGGCGAGGATTTCGAAGCCATTTATCCCGACGTGGTACGTGAACAGGGCGAAGAGATCGCCGAGATTTTCCGCGATTACATCGAACGTTACGGCGATGCGCTCCCCCGCATGATTCCGGATATGGAACAGCTGCTTCGTGATTTGAAGGCTGCAGGCTACGGCGTGTGGGGGTTGACGAATTGGTCGCATGAGACGTTCCATTTCGCATTCGAACGTTTCCCGCAGCTCGGCGAGCTGCTGCAGGGCACGGTGGTGTCCGGCGTAGAGAAGATGCACAAGCCGAATGCCGACATCTACGAACTGGCGCTGAGCCGTTTCAATCTCAGGCCGGAATCCAGCGTGTTCTTCGACGACACCGCGAAGAACGTCACTGGCGCACAGGCCGTGGGCATGCACGCGTTCCGCTTCACTAACGCCGGTCAGGCTCGCCGCGATCTGAAATCTTTGGGCATGGATTTCTGACTTTTTCAAAACGAACACTTGAATTAACAAAGGGTGCGGATCGCACGCATGTGAACCGCACCCCGATTGTTGGACTGAAGAAATTCAGATTCGATTCCTTCACTGTTTGCAATTGGTTCTCCTGAGTCCGTTCATTAAACTTTCCCAGATTGCCAACGGCGTTTGTCAACGTTGATTTGTGTTCTGTGTCAAGGCGACGGTATCTAGCGTCGCTATGACGTTACTTCAGTTTTGCCGCGAACCGCGACTGCGGCGGAACAACAGGTAGCTGTATACATAAGGAACGAGCGCTGCACCAACCGCTATCGTCACAATAATTGCGACCATGAGCATGTCGCCCACAGGCACAACAGAGCTGACAACACCCGCCACAATCAACAGCACTCCCAACACCATGAAAGAGATGCCACCCACACGCTGCGTACGCTTCCAATTGTTCTCGTCGACCAGAGCCCAAGGCGTTCTGATGCCGAAAGTGTAATTCTGGCGCATGCGCGGAAGGTAATTGCCTAAGCCGACGAACAGCGCGCCCAATACCACGCTGACAATAAGCCCAACGGGACCGCCGGTAGCTGGGATTACACCGAATGCGGTGGCTTCAGTGAACCATGTGACACCGCACATGATGAGTGTGAACGCGATGACGAATCCACGATACAGTCCGCTGGCCTTCATGTAGTTTTCTCCCTTGGGGTCCATCTTCGGGATGACGAGGAAAAGTCCCAAGCACAGCAACGGCAATACATCAAGAATCAACGTTACGGCACGCGGGCCATAACCATTGACCGAACCATCGGCACCCCAATGAATCGGCACGTTTTCGGGAAGCCGACTATAGCAGGCAAGATGTGCGATGATGTTGACTACACACAGTGCAACAAGCGCAATGCACAGATTGCGTCCGATCGGAGCGATCTTCTCCCCCGAATCAGTCTTGTTCTTGTCTTCGGCATTGTTGATGTTGTTTTTTAAATCGTTCAAGTTGTTCCCGCGCATAAGACCCTCCTTTATTTATTGTCTGTTTGATCATTCGCTTGATTGACGTTTCCATCGCCGTCCATGAATCCCATGAACCATCCGATCAGATCCTGCATCACCGTGGTGTTGAGACTGTAGATGATGTTCTGCCCGTGCCGTTCGTCGGTTACCAGTCCCGCGGTTTTCAACGTGGTCAGATGGTGGCTGATCGACGGTTTGCTCATGTTGAATTGTTCCGCAAGTTCACCAGCCGTCATGTCACGTTCGCGCAGCAATTCCAAAATGCGCCGTCGCGTGGGATCGGAGAGCGCTTTGAATCCCTCCCCTGCCATACATTCCTCCTTCGCTTCGCAATGTTCACACATTTTCTTATTTAGATAATTATCTAAACATCTACCGCGGACATGCGTGCGTTACGTTTCGCACGTTATGGTGGGAAGCATGATTGATTGGAGCAACCAGGACTGAGTTTTCAAAGAAGGCGCACCTTGCCCGTGTGGTGGAGCAATGGTGCGCCCGGTATTTCGCTTGACAGTCGCAAATTATGGGATCGTGGATCTGTCATAACGACTAGTCCACGATGATTCGACCTGTTTGAACGGTTGGTCGATAGTGATTTGTTTTACTGCTTCTGGTCATAGGGTGGGTTGATCATGCGGTCACGCCAATAGTAGACGTCATCATGTTCGCCGATTTCGCGATACACCTTGCATGGCTGTCCGAATGCGACCATATTGGCGGGAATATCTTTGGTAACCAGCGAGCATGCGCCAATCACCGAATTGTCGCCAATGGTGACGCCGGGAAGCACGGTAACGTTGGCGCCCAACCACACATTACGGCCGATGGTGACCGGCAGAGAATACTGTGTGACCTTCTCGCGCAGGTCAGGACGAATCGGATGGCCGGTGGTAATGATAGTGCAGTTCGGGCCGATCATGGTATGTTCGCCGATATGCACTTCACCATCATCAACTAACGTAAGGTTGAAATTGGCGTAAGCGTGCGCACTGAAATACGTGTTGCATCCCCAATTGGCATGTAACGGCGGTTCGATATAAGCGTCCTCGCCGAATTCGCCAAGCAGTTGGCGTGCGATTTCGTTGCGTTGCGTCATTTGACTGGGGCGGGTTGCATTGAAGTCGTATAGCAGTTCCATCTGTTCCTTCTGTGCTTTGATCATCTCTTCGTCATCGCAGGTGTAGATCAGTCCGGAATTCATGGTGTCAAGCACTCGTTGCGGCACAGTCATGGCAGCCTCCTTGCAGTCGTTCATGTCCGTTGCGATTATATACGAACACAACGCCACTCATGTCGTGATTCCGCATGCCTTTCGCGATTCTTTGCACAATCATCGGCCGCGCGTCTGCCAATATCGGAACGCCATGCAGTGTCATTTACCCCCATTTATTCCAGCATTGAAAACTCTGCGGATGGACGGAAGTACGTTGTCAACCAGGCGGATGGAATACGTCGTGTTTGTGGGTGGTGGGATAGCATATTGTTGGTTTTGTCGTTGTGATTGTTAATTGCAAGTCAATAGTCGAAGGAGAATCATGACATATTCCAAGAATGCGCCGTTCCGCGCCGATGTGGTCGGTTCTTATCTGCGTCCGGACGAACTCAAGCAGGCTCGTGCAGATTATGCTGCAGGTATTATTGATGCCGCTGAATTGAAAGCTGTCGAAGACAGGCTGATCACTGATCTGGTTGCCAAGCAGAAGGCCGCCGGCCTGCATGTCATCACCGATGGTGAATTCCGTCGCGGCTGGTGGCATTTCGATTTCATGTGGGGCTTCAACGGCGTGGACCATGTCGCAGCCGCCCATCGCGTTGCCTTCCATGACGAGGTCACTCCCGCCGACACTGCCACGGTGACCGGCAAGCTCGACGGACACGATCATCCGTTCGTGGAGCATTTCAAGTTCGTCAGGCAGTTTGAAGATGACAATACCGTTGCTCGCCAGACCATGCCTTCCCCAGCGCAGACCCGTTTCGTGCTTACCGGCAACAAGAACGCCTACCCGTACGACGAGTTCTACAAAGATGACGACGAGCTGACCGCGGATATCGTGGCCGCATACCGTCAGGTCATTGCCGACCTGTATGCCGCCGGCTGCCGTAACGTGCAGTTCGATGACTGCACTTGGACTCGCCTGTGCGACAAGAGCGTGCGTGAGCGTCTCGGCTGGAGCGATGAGGATGCGGCCCGCCTGCAGCAGGAGAATCTTGACGTGATCAACGCAGTGATCGCAGACCAGCCTGATGATTTGGTGATCAACACCCATATCTGCCGTGGTAATTTCCATTCCACGTGGCTGTCGTCCGGCGGTTATGCTCCGGTCGCAGCCAAGCTGTTCGGCGAAGAGAACGTGGACGCCTACTATCTGGAGTTCGACGACGACCGTTCCGGTGACTTCGCGCCACTGGCTGAGGTTTCCGGCGATAAACAGGTTGTGCTTGGCCTCGTCACCTCCAAGAGACCGGAACTTGAAGATCCGGAAGTGATTAAGGCTCGCATCTCCGAAGCGGCCCAGTATGTGCCGCTCGACCGCTTGTGCCTGTCCACCCAGTGCGGTTTTGCCTCCACTGAGGAAGGCAACAAGCTCACTGAGGAGCAGCAGTGGGCCAAGATCGCACTCGTAAGGTCCATCGCCGAAGAAGTCTGGGGCGAATAATCCAAGCCAATGCCCGGTACGACCAGCTTATGACATGGTCGTACCGGGCATTGTGTTATTCGATGATGTGAACGCGGAGCATTGGGCGAAACGTATAATACGGGACAGCAATCGTGAAATCATAACATCGCAGACAGGGAAAGCTATGAGAAAAGTGGCTTTTATTTGCATGCATAATTCATGCCGCAGCCAGATTGCCGAAGCGTTGGGAAAGCATCTACGCGGAACCGATTGTGATTTTTATTCCGCAGGTGTGGAAACCAAGCCGCAGATCAATCAGGATGCCGTACGACTCATGAAAGAGCTTTACGGCATCGACATGGAGAAAACGCAATACTCCAAGCTGATTTCGGATATTCCAAAACCTGACACCGCGATCTCCATGGGCTGCGACGTGGGATGTCCCTATATCGGCAAGGCTTTCGACGATAATTGGAATCTGCCAGATCCAACCGGGCACAACGATGAAGCTTTCATTGACGTCATCCGTCGCATCGAGGAAAACATCATGAAGCTCTAAAGGGTCTTGACCAGCATCCGTTCGAAGCCCACCAAGACCCTTCCAAAGCATTCTAGGTTAGCTTCTAGCACAATCAGCAGGCAGCTAAATTTTGCCAGCGTGATTTGGTAAGAACATTCACGTGCCCGACACGCACCTCGTGCATAAGAGGCACCGGTACCTCATCACACGTGTGATGATAGACAAAACCAACCTTCTCCTGCACCCGCTTCGACTTCAGATTGCCGTCATAATAGCCGCACCAAATCGCACTCATACCAAGATCAACAAAACCATGACGGATAACCTCCTTGGCTGCCTCCGGCATATAACCCCTCCCCCAGAAAGGCTTGCCCAGCCAGTAACCCAACTCACACTCATCATCACGATCCGTCATATCCGTATGACCATTAAGCTTTAACTCAATCGAACCAATGGGGTTATTGCTGCCGCGCTCGCAAATCGCGTAGCATTCCTTGCCATTGAGCACATGACGAATCGTATTGAGACTTTCTTCTTTCGATCGGTGTGCGGGCCAGCCCGCGATAGGCCCGATATCCGGATCTTTCGCATAGGAGTACAAGCTTTCCGCATCTGTTTCCGCCCAAGCCCTCAATGTCAGCCGTTCCGTTTCCAACATGTAGTCGACCTCTTTCACACGCAATGCATTGAACTGAAGTATAGATTAGCCTGCAAGGAGAGTTTGCTGTGAGTTGCGCGGCGGAGGCGTGACGCGGATGGAGGCGATACATGCGAAAGTGACGGCTGGCCTAACTCTCCTGTGGGCTTCGATGAAAGTTACGTCCAGTGCAGGGCGTAGATTCATAGCCAACACGTAAAGCAGGGGGGCTCCCCAACGGAGCTGAGATAGGCGAATGCCTGACCCTTTGAACCTGTTGGTTAGCACCAACGTAGGGAGCGAAGAATGAGTGTCGTAGCGCACACGCATTGCCAGCGTCAATTGGCATCCGTAAAAGTCTGCGCAGCAGATGCGTCGACCAAACAGTCTGCATCGCGCAATCATCAATCGTAATTCCATTTTCTATCCCGTATAACCGAGCATACGGGCGCGTCAGCATACCCATTGCCTGCGAAATCAAGTTTTCCCAACCCAAAACAGCATAATCAAGGGGGAATCATGAGCAATTATCCATATGCGTCGATGCGAGACAGCTTCGACCTGAGCGCCTATTTTGTGGTAGGACCACAGGATTGCAAAGGCCGACCGATCACCGACGTCATCGATGACGCATTGCGCGGGGGCGCAAGCTTCATCCAACTGCGCGTCAAAGACGCTGACGCGAAGGATCTCACCGACATGGCGCGTGATATCGCGCAAATCATCGAAGACAACAATAAGTCAGATTCCGTGGCATTCGTGATCGACGACCGTGTGGACGTGGTCTGGCAGGCCCGCAGCAAAGGCATCAAGGTTGACGGCGTGCACATCGGACAGACCGATATGGAACCGCGCGAAGCCCGTGCACTGCTTGGCGAAGATGCCATCGTGGGCTTGTCCGCCGAAACGGAAAGCCTGGTCAAACTCATCAACGAATTGCCCGACGGCTGCATCGACTATATCGGTGCGGCACCACTGCATGTTTCCGTCACCAAGCCGGAAGCGTCCGTAGGCGGCAATGACGGTTCCGGTCGCACGCTTGACGAAGAGCAGATCAACACCATTTGTTCAGCCAGTGGTTTTCCGGTAGTGGTAGGCGGTGGCGTGACCGCAGATGATATGGAGATGCTGGCGCATTCAAAGGCGGCAGGCTGGTTCGTGGTGTCCGCGATTGCAGGAGCCGATGATCCGGAAGCTGCAACCCGCAATATGGTAGCGCGCTGGAAAGCCGTACGTGGCGACACGAAGCACGGGTACGCGCCGCGCGTGAAAGCCCAGAAAACAGCGGAAATCAACACTGACAACACAGCCGACGGCGCATCCGGCGAAAAGAAGTTCACCAATGCGAAGGAAGCCAAGGCCGCCTCCAAGCTTGCCAAGCAACAGCGCGTCGACATTGCCGCACGCGATTCCAAGCAGCGAGACAAAGCACATATTCGCAAAACCACGCCGGTGCATTTCGAAAACGAATTCGGTTCCTACGATCTGCAAGTGCCGTACACTGAAATCAAACTGTCTGACACTCCTGGCGTCGGACCGAACGCACCATTCAAGGATTACAACACCGAAGGTCCGAAATGCGATCCGAAGGAGGGTCTCGCTCCCCTACGTTTGGACTGGATTCTTGACCGTGGAGACGTCGAAGAATATGAAGGACGTCGCCGCAATTTGGAAGATGACGGCAAACGCGCCATCAAACGTGGCAAGGCTTCCAAGGAATGGCGTGGTCGCCAGCATAAGCCGATGAAGGCCAAGGATCATCCGGTGACGCAAATGTGGTACGCGCGCCACAACATCATCACGCCGGAAATGCGCTATGTGGCGGAGCGCGAGCATTGCAGCGTGGAATTGGTACGCAGCGAACTGGCCGCAGGGCGTGCGGTCATGCCTTGCAATATCAACCATCCCGAAGCTGAACCCATGATCATCGGCTCGAAGTTCCTCACCAAGCTCAACGCCAATATGGGCAATTCGGCGGTCACTTCGTCTATTGACGAGGAGGTGGAGAAGCTCACGTGGGCCACCAAGTGGGGTGCCGACACTGTGATGGATCTGTCTACCGGCAACGACATTCACACCACTCGTGAATGGATTCTGCGCAACTCCCCCGTGCCGATCGGCACCGTGCCAATGTATCAGGCGCTCGAAAAGGTGGAGGATGATGCGTCCAAGCTCAGCTGGGAACTGTTCCGCGACACAGTGATCGAACAGTGCGAGCAAGGCGTGGATTACATGACGATTCACGCCGGTGTGCTGCTGCGTTTCGTGCCGTTGACGGCGAATCGTATGACGGGCATCGTTTCGCGTGGCGGTTCGATCATGGCCGAATGGTGTTTGCAGCATCATCAGGAAAGCTTCCTGTATACGCATTTCGATGAGTTGTGTGAGATCTTCGCCAAGTACGATGTCGCATTCTCACTGGGTGATGGACTTCGTCCGGGATCGCTTGCCGATGCGAACGATGCGGCACAGTTCGCCGAACTGATGACTTTGGGCGAGCTTACGCAGCGCGCATGGGAACACGACGTGCAGGTGATGATCGAAGGACCCGGCCATATTCCGTTCGACACCGTGCGCATGAACATCGAGATGGAAAAGGCGATCTGCAAGGACGCGCCGTTCTATACGCTTGGACCGCTCACCACCGACACCGCTCCCGGCTACGACCACATCACGTCGGCGATCGGCGGTGTGGAAATCGCCCGCTATGGCACTGCCATGCTGTGTTATGTGACGCCGAAGGAACATCTTGGGCTGCCAAATAAGGACGATGTGAAGCAAGGTGTGATCGCATACAAGATCGCCTGCCATGCGGCTGATATCGCCAAGCATCATCCGCATGCCATCGACCGCGACAATGCCATGAGCAAGGCACGTTTCGAATTCCGTTGGCTTGACCAGTTCAACCTGAGCTACGATCCGGACACCGCCATCGCGTTCCATGATGATACTTTGCCGGCCGAGCCTGCGAAGATGGCGCATTTCTGTTCGATGTGCGGTCCGAAGTTCTGCTCCATGGCCATCAGCCAAAACATCCGCAAAAAATTCGGTAATGCCGAAGCACAGGAGAAGCTCGTCGCCGACGCGCAAACCATCGCTGCCGGCATGCAAGAGATGAGCGAGCGCTTCCGCGAGCAGGGCGGCCATCTGTACCAGTAGACCGAACTGTAGTAGGTTGTGACGAACGGGATTGTCTGGTGTGTAGAAAGCCGGGCAATCCCTTTTTGTCGCTTATGCCGATATGGAGCACTCCGATAGGGACAACTCTTTTGCTTGTAGGCCTGACCCGTCAAGCCGGTCCGCTCCCATTGGGCGAACACCTGACCGGTTTTGTCGAGCACGGTTTGTGGGGTTTCCAACTGTGTGCGATCCTCGTCAAGCTGCAATTGGTTTTTTCACGTCCTTGATCTGCGCGATCGGCAGTCCACTATCCAGACAAGAGGGTATAAGCACTCCCCCACGGTCAGTACATGGCTCTAACCTGAATTTATGACTCTTCTTCAGCTGAAATATATTGTGAAAATCGTGGAATGCGGTTCCATGAACGAAGCCTCGCACGAGCTGTACGTGTCACAGCCCGCGTTGAGCTCGTCTGTGAAGGAACTCGAGAACGAGCTTGGCATCGAGATCTTCACCCGCTCGTCGCAAGGCATCGCCTTGACCGTGGACGGAGCGGAATTCCTCACCTACGCGCGCCAGGTGCTCGATCAGGCGTCGCTGCTCGAAGAACGTTACAAGAACGCGAAGCCACGCAAGCAGCTGTGCTCCGTGTCCACACAGCATTACATGTTCGCCGTCGAAGCGTTCGTGGAAATGATCAACTCCATCAAATCCGACGAATACGAGTTCACCATTCGTGAGACGCGCACCAAAGACATCATCAACCAAGTGGCGAACATGCTTTCCGAAATCGGCATCATCTACCTGTCCGATTTCAACAAAGACGTGATTGGCAAGATGTTGCGCGAAAAGCATTTGGAATTCCATCCACTGTTCCGTGCTCCGTTGCATGTGTTCATTTCACGCAACAATCCACTGGCCGGCAAGAAGAAAGTCACGATGGACGACTTGAAGCCGTTCCCGTTCATCCAGTACGAGCAGGGCGAGGAGGGCAGCTTCTTCTTCGCCGAAGAGGCGGTCTGGCCGGAATACTCCCCCAAGCAGATCAACGTGACCGACCGTGCGACGATTCTGAACTTCATCATCGGTCTGAACGGCTACACCGTGTGCACCGGCATCGACAACGGCGATCTCAACAATGAGAAAATCGTGACCGTGCCGCTTGACACCGATGAGACCATGCTGGTCGGCTGGATCACGAACGAGCGTGCGAAGCTGTCGAAGGCCGCGGAAAACTATTTGGAGAAGCTCAAGTCGGTGGTGGCCGACCATGGATACAACCTGATCGACTGAATGCACTCATCAACTGGATGCACTCTGATATGAGATTGAAAAGTGCCTCGCACCGATGCTTTCGATTGGTGTGAGGCACTTTTCATATGTTCAACTGTAGGACCCGCCTATAGAATTCAGGCACCATACTGCTCCAGATAAGCGTCGGCAGCGGCCTTGATCTCGTCGGTCACATACGCGGTGCCGTCAGCGGTTTCGATATGCTGGCCGGCCTCGAAGATCTCGCGCACGTTGGCAATGGCGAATACCGGGAAGCCGAACTCTGCTTCGACGGCCTTCACCGCGGACGTGTCGGAATCCTTGGTCTTTTCCATACGATCCACGGAAAGCACCAAGCCGACGACCTCCACATCCGCTTCGGCCTTGAGCTTGGGAATGACCTCGCGTACTGCGGTGCCTGCGGTCATCACATCGTCGACGAGCAGTACCTTCATGCCGTCGGTCAGCTGGGTGCCGACCATCATGCCGCCGTCGCCATGATCCTTCTTCTCCTTGCGGTCGAAGGTGTAGCCGACTTCCATACCGTGGCCGGAAGTCAGAGCGATCGCGGTGGAGACGCCCAGCGGAATGCCCTTGTAGGCAGGACCGAAAATGGTGTCGATGTCGTTCGGCAGATTGCCTGCTTCGATTTCCGCCGCGATCTTCTCCGCATAGAATGCGCCGAGCGTGGCGATCTTACGTCCGTCGTTGAATGCGCCCGCATTGATGAAATACGGCGACTTACGACCGGACTTCAGCGTGAACTCGCCGAATTTCAGCGCCTGCGCTTCCAGCAGGAACTTGGTAAAACGGTGGTCGAGGGATTCAGTCATGTCATGCTCCTTTGATGAATGATCGAGGTCAACGCCAAGTTTCGCCCTTGGCGAGCTTGTCTGCGAGTTCGGGACGTGCGTCGAGCAGCTCGTCGAGTTCGCGGGCCACACGCAATGGCGCGGTCGGTTCGAACAGTGCGGCCGCACCGACTTCCACGGCGTTCGCTCCGGCATACAGGTATTCAAGCGCCTTCTCACCGGAATCGATGCCGCCGATGCCGATGATCGGAGTGTTCGGTAATGCGGAGCGGGTCTTCCACACGGCCACGAGTCCCATCGGCAGCACGGCCGGTCCGGAAACGCCGCCGGTCACATGGTCGATGATCGGTTCTCCAGTGCGAATGTTGATGCGCATGCCGAGCAGTGTGTTGATCATGCTCAGCGCGTCGGCGCCGCTTTCCACGGCCGCGCGGGCAGGCACGGTGATGTCGGTGACGTTCGGCGTGAGCTTGACAATCATCTTCTTGTCGGTGAGCTTGCGCAGGCGGGTGATCAGACGGCTCAACGCCACCGGATCAGTGCCGACGCTCATACCTCCGGCGGACACGTTCGGGCAGCTCACGTTGATTTCCAGCATGTCTGCCGGAGAATCGTTCAGCTTGGACACGACTTCGACATAGTCGTCGTCGCAGTGACCGGCCACATTGGCGATGACCGTAGCGTTGATGGCCTTGAGCTTGGGCAGGTCGTCTTCCAAATAATGGTCCACACCCGGGTTCTGCAGGCCGACCGCGTTGATGTTGCTGGATGGGCCTTCAGCGGTACGAATGCCGGGATTGCCTTCCCATGGCACCGGGGAGACGCCCTTGGTGGTGACCGCGCCCAGTTGGCTCACGTCGTAGAACCAGCGGACCGCCGCATACTGGAAGGTGCCGGAAGCCGTGGCGACCGGATTCTTCCACGGCACGCCCGCCACCTGCGTGGGATGCTTCCACTCGTACGAACCGTACAGGTTCTCATGCTGGGTATCGTCGATCATCTCATTCACCCCATCCCAAACGTTCGCGAGTAAAGACCGGACCATCGGAGCAGACCTTCAAACGTCCGTCCAACGTGTCGACCGTACACAGCACGCAAGTGCCATAGCCACAGCCCATGCGCTGTTCCAAGCTCAGCTGGCACGCCATGTCACGCTTCACGGCCCATGCGGCGACGGCCTTCATCATCGGCAGAGGACCGCAGGTCAGAATCACCGGCTTGAGTCCCGAATCCATCAACTCGCCTTCGATGCGGTCAAGCAAGGTGATCACGTTGCCTTCGCTCTCGTCGATGCTGTACACCTTGTCGGCATACTTGCCCGCATATTCGTCGCCGAAACGCACGTTGCGGTAGCCGAACACCGCGGTGCTGACCGCGCCTTCGACGCCGGCGATATGCTGTGCCGCATGCACGAGCGGAGGCACGCCAAGACCTCCTGCCACGAGCACATAATTGGCGGGCTCCTTGGTCTTGAACGAATTGCCGAGCGGGCCCATCACACGAATGGTGTCCCCAGCTTTCAATCCGGCAAATTCTGCGGTGCCCTTGCCTACCACGGCGAACATGAGGCTGACTTCGTCGCCGTTGGTTTCGCAAACGCCGAACGGACGCGGCATCAGCTTGCTTGGATCGTTGGAATATACGTCAACGAATTGTGCCGGCTTTGCATGGCTGGCGATGTATTCGTCACGGAACGTCAAACGGTACACGCCGTCAGTCAGTTCCTGATTGTCAACGACCTCGACTTCATGCCGGCTCGGGAAAAAGCCTGCCGCAGTCGCTTCGGCAACGGTCGGAACGAACGTTGTTGCGGTGGTCATGAACTCCCTCTCTGTTACGTTCGATGGTTTGGTGGTTGTTTTTCTTTCAGATTGAACAGTTGGCCAGTCGGCAGGTTACGGCAAGACCGCACGCAGATTGTCACGCATATCTTTGGCTGCCTCACGGGCTGATTCCGCAACCAGATCCAGAGCATCGTCGGCGCTCATGGATTCAGAATACTTGCCGGACTTTTTCCATGCACCGATAACGCCACGTGACGAGTTGACAAGCGCACCCATGCCGTCACGGTCGAACATGCCGGCCACACCTTGCGCGGTGCCGCCTTGAGCGCCGTATCCCGGTACAAGGAAGAACGTGTGCGGCATGCGTGCGCGCAATGCCTTGCCTTCCTCTGGGTGCGTGGCTCCGACCACTGCGCCTACACGTGAATAGCCGTTCTTGCCGATGGTTTCGGCGCCCCAGCCTTCCACCAGATCGGCGACATGCTCGTATACGCGTTCACCGGAGGCGAGTTCAAGTTCCTGCAGTTCACTGCTAGACGGATTGGAGGTGCGTACAAGCACGAAAATGTCTTTGTCGTTGGCGGTGGCGGCGTCGACGAACGGTGTGATGCCATCGGTGCCGAGGTATGGGTTCACGGTCACCGCATCCTCATGCCATGGATCATAGGCGGTGTCGTCCAATCCTATACCGCTGAGGTGATGAGCATATGCAGCCGCGGTAGAGCCGATGTCTCCGCGCTTGACGTCGCCGAGCACGTACAGGCCCTGCTGCTTGGCGTATTCGCAGGTCATGGTGTAGGCGTCGATGCCTGCCGGACCGAGCGTCTCATACATGGCGATCTGCGGTTTGACCGCAGGCACGATGTCTGCGACGGCGTCGATGATGGCGCGGTTGAATTCGAAGAAGGCCACGGAAAGCTGCATGGACGGCGCTTCCGCCGGATCTTCAACCTGTTCGCTGATTTCCTCGGCAAAGCCGGCCACGATTTGCGCTGGCACGAGCGCTTCGGTCGGGTCAAGTCCCACAACGCTCGGATTCTGCTTGGCTTCGATTGCTTCGATCAGGCGATCCATCAATCCTCCTTGTTGATACGGCTGAAGACTAGTTTCGAGCCGATGATGGTGGCGAGCGGACGGCCGGTGACCTGCCATCCACCAAACGGGGTGTTACGAGCCGAGGAATGGAATCGTTCAGGATTCACGGTCCATGCCTCGTCGGTGTTGAGCACCACCAGATCCGCGCGGTCTTCTGCAGGAACCTTGACGAGGTCCAGCACGCGTTTGGTGTCGTCGTCTCCGGGGACGGCGTCTGCGTATTCGTCAAGCAACGCTGTGACGTCGGCCTTGCTGTGGCCCATAAGTTCGGCTGGCGCAGTCGACATGAGTTCAATCAGGCGTTCGTCGGAGATAAAGCCACCGTCCACAAGAATCTTGTGGCATACGCCATACGCGCATTCAAGACCAATGATGCCGTTCGGAGCATCGAGGAAACCAAGGTCCTTCTCTTCCATGGTATGCGGTGCATGGTCGGTGGCCAGCAGATCGACGGTGCCGTCAGCTACGGCTGCGATGGTTGCCTTGCGATCCTCTTCGGAGCGCAACGGCGGATTCATCTTGGCGAGAGTGCCGTATTTCAGCAATGCTTCATCGCACAACGCAACGTAGTGCGGTGCAGTTTCGCACGTGATCGGTAAGCCTTCAGCTTTGGCCTTGCGAATCGCGTCGAAAGAAATCGCAGTGCTGACATGCTGGAAGTGCACATGCACGCCGGTTTTGCGCGCCATCTCGATATCGCGTTCGACGATTTTCAGTTCGGTATCTTCGGGAATGCCGGGTACGCCCAGTTCTCGTGATACGGGACCTTCATTGACCGCCCCGGTGTCGTGGTGTTCGCAATGCTCGATCAGGTATAAGCCTGATTTCTTGACGTTGTCGAACACTTGATCGAGGATTTCCGGTGTTACCGCGGAACCGTCATCGCTGATGGCGGTCACCGGGTGGCACAGCTGGTAGGCGTCCTTGTTGTCGTCATCGTGTTCAGGCAGGTAGCCGATCCAGTCGGCCACGTCGGTTGCTTCCTTGCCTGCACGCCCTTTGGAAGCGCATACGCACAGGTCATAACGCACCGGCAAGGTCACATCATGGGCTTGTTCGTAATGCTGCAAATAGTCGATGACCGTGTCGAAACCGGCGTCGAGCACTTCACTGGCGCCCGGTTCCCCCGCCGTCACCTTCACGCCATCCATGGCGGGAACGGTGTTCGGCATGATGAGCACGTTCGTATACCCGCCAGAGGCGGCAGCCGCGCAACCGGAAACCATGGATTCCTTGTAGGTCTGGCCCGGATCGCGGAAGTGGACGTGGGGATCTTCGAATCCCGGGGCGATGGTCATGGCCGAAGCGTCCACCGTTTCATCAGCGTCAGATGGGACGATCAGGTCGATGACTTCGCCGGTGTTCCAAACCTTGATGTCGTGAAGGGTGAGGGTCATGGGTCAGAACTTCGCTTCCTCGTCACAGTAGTCGCAGCGGTATTCCTGACGGTCGGAATGCACCAGGTGGAACATCTGTACGGCCGGCTCGGTGGTAGTCACGCAGCGCGGGTTCACGCATTTGATGATATTGACCACATGTTCCGGCAGTGTAGGCTGCTTTTTCTCTACGATTTTACCGCCGCGCACAATGCCGACGGTTGCGGTGCGTGCCACAAGGCCGAGCACGTCAAGGTCGATGGTTTCGGCTTCCTCTTCGCTTTCGATTTTGATGATGTCTTTGGTGCCGAACATGTGGCTGTCGGTGTTCATGATCAGCGCGAGCTTGGTCTTAGCCGGATCAATTTTCAGGTATTCGAGCACCTTGAGCGCGGTGCCAGCAGGCACATGGTCGATGATGATGCCGTTCTGAATGCTGGTGACCTCCATCAGGCTGCAACCTCCTTGGATTCAAGCGGTTCATATCCCGGCAGTTCGTCTCCGACCACCGAGCTTTCCAATGCCATGCGCATAAGCATGCCGTTCTTGACCTGTTCGAAGTAGGCAGCGCGTGGGTCGTCATCCACTTCGACGGCGATTTCGTTGACTCGCGGCAGCGGGTGCAGCACGGCCATGTCTTTCTTGGCGTAAGCCATCTTGGCTTCGTCGAGAATGTAGGTGTCGCGCAGTCGCAGATAGTCGTCTTCGTTGAAGAAGCGTTCCTTCTGCACTCGGGTCATGTACAGCACGTCGAGATCGCCGATCACGGAAACGAGATCCTTGACTTCCGTGTAGGAGCAGGAGTCGGTGGCGTTGATGCGGTCGAGCACATACTGCGGGGTCTTGAGCTCATCCGGGCTGATCAGCACGAAGTTCACGTTGCCGAAACGGCACAGGGTTTCGATCAGGGAATGCACGGTGCGCCCGAAAGTCAGATCGCCGCACAGTCCGACAGTCAGATTGTTCACGCGACCGAAGCGCGACTGCATCGTCGCAAGATCGGCCAGAGTCTGCGTGGGGTGCATATGTCCACCATCGCCGGCGTTGATGACCGGCACGGAGGCTGCACGGGACGCCACGAGCGCGGCGCCTTCCTTCGGGTGGCGGATCGCCACCACGTCCACGTAGTTGGACACGGTTTTCAGGGTGTCCGAAATGGTTTCGCCCTTGGTCACGGAAGCGAGCTGGGCGCCGGCGAAGCCGATCACCTTGCCGCCGAGTCGGAGCATGGCGGTTTCAAAGCTCAGACGCGTACGGGTGCTGGGCTCATAAAATAAAGTGGCGAGCACCCTGCCGTCGCAGGTGTGCGCCACTTCTTTACGATGAGAATCAATGTACTGCGCCTTGTGGAGTAATTCTTGAATCTGGCGAATGGAAAGATCATCCAATGTGATGACGCTTTTCCCGACCATCGGCGTTTCAACCGCCTGTTCGAGTACTGAAGACAACGGCTCACCTTTCATGCAACTTGTGGTTGAAGGTGGCCACTCGAAGTGACCTAGCCAACTATAGCCTGAAATGCAGACCCTGCCAGTTCACCGCGTGTTCACAAGTATTCGTGGCGCAACCTCCATCCTTCCATGCACGAAACCCTGAATCAGCATAACCGTCAGAGCCGTATAACTTCGGTCCGACGGCCACACCATGCTCCTAGCCGTTCAAATGGCACGACTCACGAACGACCGTAGAACAGGCGTTCCGTTACGTCACGGGCTTTGCGTATCACGGCGAGCAGGTCGTTTTCGAAATGTTGGCCGCGATTCGCATCGTAACCGAGATACACGGCGATGCCTCCCAGCGAATATGAATCGTCCGGCAAAATATCAGCCTGATTGACGCGTCCGCTCCACAGATAACTGCCGTTGCGCGCGGCCGTGCACATACGCCATGCCTTACGCAACACCACAGCATCGCCAGCGGAAATCAGCTTGCGATGTTCCAACTCGTTCAATGCCTGCAACGTACCGTTGACACGCAAGTTGGCATTGTCTCCCGCATGCTGCAATTGCAGCAACTGGATCGTCCACTCAACGTCAGACAGTCCGCCCTTGCCGAGCTTCAGATGGCGATCCCTACGTACTCCGCGCGGCAGACGTTCAGCTTCCATACGTGCCTTGAGTTTGCGGATTTCGGCGATCTGCGTTTCCGTAAGATCGATTTTCGGATAACGCAACGGGTCGGCGATGTTCATGAGGAAATCCTCGGCAAGAGACGCGTCGCCTGCCGCATATCGTGCGCGTAATAGCGCCTGATGCTCCCATGTGCTTGCCCAGGATCGATAGTATTCCTCGCAGGATGCGTAGGAACGTACGAGCGGTCCGTTTTTGCCTTCAGGCCTAAGATCCATGTCAAGTTCGATTTTTGGTTCGAATGTGGTTGGACCTTGCAGGATCGCACGTAGGTCTTCCTGCACTTTTCGTGCGAAAAGGTTGGCTTGGTCGTCATCGGCACCTTCGGCCGGCCTGTAGATGATGATCACGTCAGCATCAGAGCTGAAGTTCACTTCCCTACCGCCGTACCGTCCCATGCCGATGATGGCGATCGCCGCCGGAGCTTCGTCGATCTGTATGTCGTTGATGCGATGCTGGATGGCCCACTGCAGCGATGCTTCGATGGCCGCGTCGTATACGTCGGTCATGCCGGCGAGCGATGCTTCATCGTCGATCACGCCACTCATCCAAGCGAGACCGATGCGTTCGATTTCGTGTCTGCGCATGGCTCGGATGGAGTTGGCGAAATCGTTGATGTTGCCGGCATTGCGTTCAAGCGTCGCCTTGGTTTGAATGTCGAGGCTTTCTCGCGAACGTGGTTGCAAAGAGTCGTCGTTGCCGAGCCATGTGACTGATTCGACGGATTTGTTGAGTGCGTCGCCGAGGAATCGTGAGTTGGATAGTACGTGGCATAGGCGTTGTGCCGCGGATGGTGAATCGCGTAGGAATCCGAGGTATCCGCTTTCGGAGCCGAAGTTTTCTTCAAGTTTGCGCCAGTTAAGCAGTCCCATGTCGGGATTCTGCCCTTCGCCGAGCCATTGCAGTACTGCGGGGAGCAGGATGCGGTTGATTTTTGCCGCACGGGAGATGCCTGCGGTGAGCGCGGTGACGTGCCGCATGGCCGCGTCGGCATCGGCGAATCCGATGGATTCGAATCGTTCCTGCGTGGCTTTCGTGGAGAGTTCCACCTGTTCGTCGTCGAGTCCCGCGTTGATGGGCAGCATGGGCCGGTAATAGATGTCCATGTGCAGGTGACGCACCTCACGACGTGTCTCATCGTATTTGTTGACGAGTTCTTCGGGATGCATGTGAAATGCGCGCGCGAGTCGACGTAGTTCGGGATTTTGGTTCAGCTCGTCGATGGTGATGTCTCGTTTGCGTTCAAGACCGCCAGCGTTGGCTTTGCCGAGGTCTGGGAACAGGTGGGTGCGTTTGAGCGCCCACATTTGCTGGCGGTGTTCCATCACACGTTCGAATCGGTAGTCCCATGAAAGTTTCTTGGCTTGTTTGCGTGAGACGTACCCGCCTTCGGCCAAGGCCTGCAGGGATTCGAGTGTGGAGCTGGTACGCAATGCTTCGTCGGAGCGGCCGTGCACGAGTTGGAGCATCTGCACGGTGAATTCGACGTCGCGCAAGCCTCCCCTGCCGAGTTTGATTTCGCGGTCTTTCAGCGGGTTGGGAATAAGGTCTTCGACACGTTTGCGCATCTGCTGGCAGTCATAGACGAAGTTGTCTCGCTTGGAAGCTGTCCAAACGAACGGTCGGGTCATATCCATATACGCTTGTCCGAGGTCGGTGTCGCCGGCTACCGGGCGGGCTTTGAGCAGGGCCTGGAATTCCCAGTTTTCCGCCCATTGCTCGTAATAGGCTTCGTGGGATTCGAGTCTGCGTACCAGCGGACCGTCCTTGCCTTCGGGGCGTAGTCCACCGTCGATCTGCCAGAGTGTCGGTTCTGCGACGCCCATGATGACGGATTGGCATACACGCTGCAGCGTGGTGGCTATTTTGGTGCCGATTCGGCTGAGTGCCATGCCGTTGGTGTCCATGTCGGCGGGTTCCACCACGTAGATCAGGTCCACGTCGGATACATAGTTGAGCTCCTGTGCGCCCAGTTTGCCCATGCCGATGATGGCGAAACGCACATGTTCGCTGCCGTCCACTTCATGGCGTGCGATGGCGAGCGCGCCTTCAAGCGCCGCGTCCGCAAGGTCGGAAAGTTCGGTGCTGATGCGCGGTTGGATTTCGATGGGATCGTTCGCCGTGGCGTCTTGCGCCATGATTGCGGCGAGTTGTTTGCGATAGGTTTTACGTAGCGCCGTCGCAGCTTCGGCAAGTGGCAGGCTTGCGGTCGGCATGGTGTGGTCATTGGGATCGGCTCCTACCGATTTGAGCACATGCGCTCTGCGCTGTTCGTGATTGTAAAGGTGGCTTTCGCAGGCATCGTTGGCTGCGGCCTCCACAAGTTCCGGGCGGAATCGCATGAGCTTGCCCATTTCATCGGATACGCCGAGCACGGTGATCAGTCGCACGAAAGAGTTTTCATCGGCGATGATGTTGGTGAAATCCTTGCCTTGACTTTGCATCACTTTGATGATGTCCACCAGGTTGCTGAGTGCGATGTCGGGATCGCACGCTTTTTCCAGCGTGGCTAGTAGCAGCCGCATCCTGTCGTCATCGATGCCGTCATTGTGCAGCTCGTCGAACAACGTGCGAGCCCTGTCGAGATCTTGCAGCCCTGCTCGAATCAGATCAAGCGCCCCGAACTTGTGTTGCATGGAAGTCATGGTTTCTATAGTAACCGCTGATAAAACCAAGGGCGGTTGCGAAATACCCGCAACCACCCTTGATGTTTGTTGCATCGCCTGAAATCAGACGAAGAATGGTTTGACGTTGGACCAAATGCGTCGGCTGACACATGGATGGTTCATCGTGTACAGGTGCACGCCGTCGACGCCCCGCGCCACCAGTTCGCAGATCTGCTCGGATGCGTAGGCGATGCCCGCTTCTTTGAGCAGAGCCTTGTCACCTCCCCATTTATCGAGCATGATGCCGAGTTTTTCAGGAACTTTCGACTGGCATTTGTTCGACATGTTCAGCACCGATTTCGCGTTCATGACCGGCATGATGCCCGCTTCGATCGGCACGTCGATTCCCGCAGCCCTCGCTTTGTCGAGGAATCTCAGGAAGTCCTCGTTGTCGTAGAACAGTTGTGAGATCAGATGCGTCACGCCGGCATCGACTTTCTTTTTGAGATTGTCGATGTCCTCTTCCAGCGTTGCCGACTGTGGGTGCTTTTCCGGGTAGCAGGCGCCGTAGATTTTCATGTCCGGACGTTGCTGGCGGATGTATACGGCCAGATCGCTGGCATGTTCGAATACTCCTGCCGGTTCGGCACCGTCGATGCGGTCGCCACGCAAGGCGAGCACGCCAGAGACCTTGGCCTGTTCGAACATGTCGAGTGCCTGGTCGACGTCATCCTTGTTCAGATACTGCGCGGTCAGATGGGCCACGCTGGGGATGCCGTATTCGCTTACCGTGTGGGCGATGCGCGCGGTCAATGTACGGTCGGATGATTTGCCGGTGCCGTAGGTGACGGAAATGAAATCGGGGTCCAACCCCTGCAGGCCATCCAACGTGTCGTAGATGGTGCCTACAGGGGAGGTTCGCTTCGGAGGGAACACCTCGAGCGAGAACATTGGCGAATGCATGGCTGTCGTCTTGTTCCTAACGTTTCGCCTTATTTGGTCAGCTTGGCACGCACAGCCTGGGCTGCGGCCACGAGGTTTTCGAGGCTTGGCCAGGTTTCGGCGTTGCCGCGGGTCTTCAAACCGCAGTCGGGGTTGATCCACACCTTTTCGACGTCCATCTTCTTGAGGATTTCGTAGATGCGTTCCTCGATTTCGGCTTCGGACGGGATGCGCGGCGAGTGGATATCGTAGACGCCCGGGCCAGCTTCGGTTTCGAAGTTGGCGTCGTGAATGGCGTCGAGCACCACGAGATCGCCGCGGGAGGCTTCGAAGGAGATCACGTCGGCGTCCATGGCGTCGATGTCGGTGATGATGTCGTTGAACTCCGAGTAGCACATGTGGGTGTGGATCTGCGTGGTCGGCTTGACCGCGGAGTGCACCAGTCGGAATGCCGGAATGGCCCAGTCGAGGTACTTCTTGTGCCAGTCGGTCTTCCTGAGCGGCAGCTTTTCACGCAGGGCGGCCTCGTCGATCTGGATGACCTTGATGCCTGCGGCTTCGAGGTCGAGCACTTCGTCGCGGATGGCGAGGGCCAGCTGCTGGGTCTGCTGCTCGTGGGTGATGTCCTCGCGTGGCCAGGACCAGTTGAGAATAGTGACCGGGCCGGTGAGCATGCCCTTCATCACATGGCTGGTACGGGACTGTGCGTAGGCGCTCCATTCCACGGTGATCGGGTTGGCGCGGGACACGTCGCCCCATACGATCGGAGGCTTCACACAACGGGTACCGTAGGACTGCACCCAAGCGTTCTTGGTGAACAGGAAACCGTTGAGGTTCTGGCCGAAGTATTCGACCATATCGTTACGCTCGAATTCGCCGTGCACGAGCACGTCAAGGCCGATCTGCTCCTGATGCTTGATGCAGGCGTCGATCTGCGCCTTCATGTATTCGTCGTATTCAGTCTTGGTGATTTCGCCCTTGCGCAGTCTGGCGCGTTCGGCGCGCACTTCCTTGGTTTGCGGGAAGGATCCGATGGTGGTGGTCGGCAGCAATGGCAGGTTCAACGCCTCCCGCTGTGCCTTCTGACGTTCGGCACGTGCCGGCTGGCGCACGAAGTCCGAGTCGGTCAGGGCTGCGAGACGTTCCGCCACGTTCTTGTCGGCGGCGACGCGGGTGCCGTCGAAGAGCGCCTGGTTGGCGGCCAATGCCCCGGATGCCTTCTTGTCTTCCTCGCTGGCGTCGGCGAGAACCGAGAGGTCGTGCAGTTCGCCGAGCTTTTCAACGGCGAAGGCGAAATGCTTGCGCACATCATCGGCGAGACCGTCTTCACCTTCGGTGCTGAACGGCACATGCAACAGGGAGCTTGCGGTGGAGACGGCCACGTTGTCGGTGACCTTCTTCAGCGCGTCGACGAGTCCAAGGCTGACGGCGTAATCGTTACGCCAGATGTTGCGGCCGTTGACCACACCGGCGAAGATGGTGGTGCTCTCTGCGACGCCGAACTTTTCAACGGCGGCGAGATTCTCGTCCTTGCCTTCGTTGAGGTCGAGTCCGATGCCGTCGAAGGCGAGCAGGTTGACTGTCTCATACACGTCGGCGATGTGGCCGAAGTAGGTGTTGAGCAGCACCTTGATCTTGCCGTCGCGTGCGGGCAGGATCTTGGTGTACAGGCTCTTGAACAGTTCGACGTCGCCCGGCTCCTTGTCGAGCACGAGGTACGGTTCGTCGATCTGGATCCATTCGGCGCCCAGCTCGGCGAACTTGGCCACGACCTCGGCGTAGACGGCGGCGACCGCGTTGACCAGGCCCTTGTCGTATTCGAGTTCTTCGGCCTGCGGATTGCGGGCGAGCTTGAGGAAGGTGTACGGGCCGATGAGCACCGGCTTGGTGGTGATGCCGAGCGCCTTCGCCTCGTTGAATTCGTCGAACGGCTTGGTGCTGTTGAGCTTGATGTCGGTGGCTTCGTCGACTTCCGGCACCAGATAGTGGTAGTTGGTGGTGAACCACTTCTTCATCGGCAGCGCGGTGACGTCGCCTTTGTCTCCTTGGTAGCCGCGGCCCATGGCGAACAGCGTCTCTTCGGGATTGTCGAAGGCGAGGCGCTGGTAGCGCTGCGGAATGACGTTCAGCAGGATGGCAGTGTCGAGCATTTGGTCGTAATAGCTGAAGTCGTTGCTCGGAATCAAATCGATTCCGGCTTCCTGCTGCAGCTTCCAATGCTTGGCGCGCAGCTCCTTGGCGGTGGCGCGCACGTCGTCGAGCGTTGCGACACCCTTCCAATAAGCTTCGATAATCTTCTTCAGCTCGCGGTTCTGGCCGATGCGAGGGAAACCGGAGACGGAAGTGAGAACGGACATGAATCCTCCATCTGATATGAACAATGCAACCCGCTCAAGCTACCACGAAATCGCCAGCTATAACTCATCAAGAAAATTTAAGTGTCGCTATAAGCACGATTTATATCAGTTGGCATGGCAACATTTCACGCCTCTCAGCATCATGCCGAGAGGCGAAGGAATCATTCAAAATCCTTGGCCGTCAGCAATGCGATGAGTTCGCCACTGTGCAGCTGCCATTGGTTGAATGGCTCATTTGATCCGAACACGGCGAGCGATGCCGGCGACATGCCCAGATTCAGCATGTCGAGCAGCATTGCATCCGATTCGGAGCTCGCCAGCCATTGGCATGCGATCGACACAGTGGGCTCATGGCCGAGTACCAACAGCTCGCGATGCTTCTCCTTGGTCTGGGCAAGCTCGTCAAATACCGACTGCACCCCACCTTCGTACAGACTCTGACGATAGTCGACCTTCGGGTCGTCGCCGAACACCTTAAGCATGCGATCGCAGGTCTGCCTGGCCCTGGTGGCGCTGGAGCACGCAATGCGCGTCGGCACCATCTTGTGCGCGGCCAGGCCTTTGGCGACGGCTTTCGCCTGCTTACGCCCCTTGTCGGTCAGCTCACGCCCGGCGTCGCCACCGTCACCAAACGGCTCGGTTTTGGCGTGACGCATCACCAGCAACACATACTTGTAATCCTTGGCTTTTTTCGCAACCTTCTTGAGGCTCGTTCCCATGGACGAATGCTCCAATCCTTAACGATCCAGCGTATGTACCAACGCAACGCGCTATGACTATTGTCTCAGAACAACGGCAAGAAACACCGTATCAATCGCCGATAGCCTCGACCTGCGCGTCGAGATCACGCAGCACCTTACGCAACTTGCGATCGGAAATATCCCGCAACTCAAGATCTTCGAGCTGTTCGGCACGTTCTTCGGCGCTCAGCGAATCAATATCGGTGGTCGTGTCTTTCGTGGCACGGTCACGCTTGCGCAACGCCTGAAATCCCGGCGCCATAGCCCGCGAAACCATAAGGAAGCCGGTGTGTCCGATCATCTGATGGTCGGGACGTATCGCCAATCCCTGAACCTTCCAGTCGCGTTCCAGAGTCTCCTGGATATCCGGTTCCGTCCAGCAGCCAGCCTCCCTCAACGCCTCCGCCATACGGCTTAGCTGCGTAGTAGTGGTCACATACGCCACGAGCACACCGCCGGGCGCAATCACTCGGTATGCCTGCTCAAGACGGTTCCAGGGGTCAAGCATGTCAAGCATGATGCGGTCGAAGGAATGCTCCGGCAATGTGGCGGCGACCGAATCGAAATCACCGATTTTCAGATCCCACCAAGCGGGGCGCCCGCCGAAATAGACCGTGGCATTCGCTTCGGCCACGCGGGCGAATTCCGAACGCATCTCGATGGTGGTCAGTCTTCCACGCTCCCCCACCGCGTCCAGCAGGTTGACGCTCATGGCGCCGGATCCGGCACCGGATTCCAACACGTTCATGCCGGAACGAATGTCGCCAAGCTGAATCACTTGGGCAATGTCCTTCGGATACATGATCTGCGCGCCACGAGGCATCGACAGCACATAATCGGCCAACCGAGGGCGCATCACCGCGAACTGCCATCCGCCAATGGCGCGCGTTCCCTTCCAAGGCTTGTTGGCGTCGCGTTCCGGATGATCCTGATTGATCTGCGCCTCACGTTTGGCGCTCACCGTCACCACCACGGACCCTTCCGACTGCCCGATCACATCGTCATGCAGAATGATGCCGTGCGAGGTCTGCGTCACACCGCCCGGCACCAATTGGTCGGTGATCTTATTGGATCTGCGATCCGTGAACTGTACCTTCTCACCCGCCGTCAACGGTCCTCGACGCATCAATCACTCCTTCATACCCACACGGATTCCACCATCACGACAGCACGGAACCGAATGACTCCTGTCCGACGCTATTCATGCTACAGCATATTCCGGCGCACACAGCACCCGTTACCGCGCGTACGCGCTCCAACGTCCATTCGCATGCGTCACCTCAAGCTCCAAACCGAACACTTCGCTCAACCGTTCCGAAGTGAAACCGTGTTCCAGATCACCCGAGTACACGATGGTGCCCGGAGCCGGATCGTTGCCTGCGACATTGTCGGCGTAGGCGTCGGCCTCGCTGCCGGTGATCCTGCCCATGATCGCCACATGGTCGAATCCCTGCGGAATCTCCTCAAGACGATGCGTCACCAGCACCACGGCACGATCCGACTGCTCGGCGCCGACACGGCTCAACGCACGAAGCGCAATCTCACGACCGCCCAAATCAAGACCGGTAGTCGGCTCGTCCAAAATCAGCAGATCCGGATCAGCCATCAACGCACGGCAGATCAGCACGCGCGTACGCTCGCCTTCCGAAAGTTTGAACATCATTTTACCTTCGAGATATTCGATACCGAATTCACGCATCAGGGAACGCGCCTTGGCATAGTCTTCGTCGGTGTAGGTGTCGCGCCAACGGCCGGTGGTCGCGGTCAATGCGGTCACGATGGCGTCGAGCGGATCTTCTTGGGGAGGGAACGCGCGACTCAGTTCCGCGGAGCTCAAACCGATACGGTTGCGATAGGAGAACACATCGACCTTGCCCAAGCGATTGCCGAGAATGTCGACGGTGCCTTCCGACGGGAATCCTCTGGTGCTCATCATTTGAACCAAGCTGGATTTGCCGATGCCGTTGGGTCCGAACAGCACCCATTTCTCGCCCTTGTTGATTTTCAGATTGACCTTGGTGAGAATCACGCGTCCACGGCGACGAAATTCCACGTCAGCGAGTTCCAGTGCGATGTTCTGCTCCGGCATTCTTCCTCCCCTATCGTTGTTCGGCTTGTAGATATGGAAACGCCTTCCGCCAGCATAATGCTTTCAGCGGAAGGCGTTCCACGCATCGTCTACGTGGTGAACTGGTTATTCGGCGGTTTTGCCCTGCTCGGCAAGCACGTCTTCATAGACCTTGACGGTCTTGTCGGCGATCGACTCCCAGCTGAAGTGGTCGCGCGCACGCTCGTAACCGGCCTGTCCCATCTGCTTCGCCTTTTCAGGATCGGCCATGATGCGGTTGATAGCGTCGGCCATGTCATGCACGAACTTGTCTGGATTGGTCGGAGTGCCGGTGCCGTCGTGCAGCTGGTCGACAGGCACGAGATATCCGGTTTCGCCATCGACGACGACTTCGGGAATGCCGCCGGTCGCGGAGGCCACCACCGGAAGGCCACACGCCATGGCCTCCAAGTTCACGATACCGAGTGGCTCGTAGATGGAGGGGCAGATGAACGCGTCGCAACCGTGCTCAAGCGCGTTGAGCTCCGGCTTCGGCAGCATCTCCTCAATCCAGATGATGTTGCCGCGCTCCTCGTCAAGCTTGGCGAACGCGGTTTTGACCTCGTTCATGATCTCCGGAGTGTCGGGCGCGCCCGCGCATAGCACGATCTGGATGCCCGGATCGACGAAATGCAACGCCTGAAGCAGGTATGGCAGGCCCTTCTGCCGGGTGATACGTCCGACGAACAGCAGCGTGGGCTTGTTGCGGTCGATATTGTAGCGTTCGAACACCTTCCAGCCCGGATCGTCGTCGGATGGGGTTTCGAACTGGCTCATGGTGATACCGTTGTGCACCACGACCACCTTGTCGGGGTCAAGATTCGGATAGGCGCTCAGGATGTCTTCGCGCATTCCTGCGGACACGGCGATCACGCGGTCGGCATGCTCGTATGCGTCACGCTCGGCCCACGAGCTCAAATCGTAGCCGCCACCCAGCTGTTCACGCTTCCATGGGCGGAACGGTTCGAGGGAATGCGCGGTGATGACCAGCGGCGTTCCGTGCAGCATCTTGGCAAGGTATCCGGCCAAGCATGCATACCACGTGTGCGCGTGGATGATGTCGGCGTCCACATCGTCGGCGATCTGCAGATCGACGCCGAACGTCTTCAGCGCGCCGTTTGCTTCCTGGAGTTCCTTGGGAACGTCGTATCCGACGACCTTGAGCGAACCTTTCGGATTGTCACCCGGGATTTCGGGAATCTCATTCTCGGCACGTGGTCCGTCAAACGCACGGACCGTCACATCCACGCGTTCCGCCAGAACTTTGGAAAGCTCCTCCGCGTGCACGCCTGCGCCGCCATACACCTTGGGCGGATATTCACGGGAAAGGATGTCAACCTTCATATCTGTGCTCTCCTCTTCGAGTCAGGCAGTTGTTCCATCACTACTGTAAGGCAATTTTTCAATGAAACGCCTGATTGTTTCATTCGTGTCACAAAGTTTTGCATCTTTCCTAAAAATGCAGGCAAGGAGGTCAATAAACCAGGAACGAATAGTGCCGTCATTCGTGACTCGCATGTGAAAGCGGGGCTGCATCCTTCCATCGGATGCAGCCCCGCTTTACGTTCATCGCCTTGCTATCAGACGGCCGTACCATTCTGATCGAGGTTCGGATTATGCTTCGGGTTACCCGCCGTGAAGAACAGGCTAAGCACACCGACAGCGAAGACGATGGAGACCGTGGCGACCAACCACATGGGATGTGACGGCAGCCACATGATCACCAGGAATGCGATTGCGGACAGTGCGATGAGCAGCCAGCTGATCACGCGGAACCATTGGCGTGCGGAATGCGGTGCCTTGAACATCTTCGGGTTCGTGTAGTTCGGGCTGGTGGTCAGCAGGCTTTCGGTTTCTTCGATGGTGCCGCCGGTCGGCTTCCAAGGTCCATCGGTACCGTCTTGCAGTCGGCGGGACTTTTCCTGCAGCTGGTATTCGTCCAGCATTCCGGAACGTGCGCGGCCATGGGTTTGGTCGTACTGCTGCGGCACTCCCCTGCGGTTGTTCTTTGCCTGCGCTCGACGTTCTGCACGATTTGGCATTGGGTCACTCCTTTGTTGCGATGTGCTGCAGTTCACTTTACTGCATGACTGCCGGTTTTTCGCCGAACGGCACGTCATTCGGACGTTTATGCCACGTCTGTATTGTTCGAGGTTCCGGGAAGTGGGGATATGAAAAATCGTCCGATTCCGTTTTGGCGGAGAATCGGACGATTTTTCTGTTACGTTAACTGCTTATGTTCAGCGCGGCAGCATCATCGGCCTTTTGGATGCGACGATGGGTGCCGGCAGTTCGGTGGCGCCGGTGAGGTATTCGTCCACGGCGGCCGCGCAGGAACGGCCTTCGGAGATGGCCCACACCACGAGGCTCTGACCGCGTCCGGCGTCACCACAGGCGAACACGCCGTCCTGGCTGGTAGCGAACTTGTCGTTGCGCGCCACATTGCCTCGTCCGTCAAGGTCGACGGGCAGCTGGTCCACGAGCGTGGTGGTGTCCGGGTGCAGGAAGCCGACGGAGATGAGCACCAAATCAGCCGGAATCACGCGTTCGGTGCCGGGCTGACGGGTGAACGGTCCGTTTTCGCCGGGTGCAACGTTCACTACCTTGAGACCGGTCACATGTCCGTTCTCATCGGCCACGAAGCCTTCAGTAGCGGTGGAGTGCTCCACCTTCACCTTGGCCTGTTCCTCTTCGGTACCGACGAAGTTCACAGAATCCGTGCTGTACACGTACTCGGCGCGCTGGGTTTCGAAGCCTTCTTCCATGGAGGAGGTCTTCTGGTACAGGCGCGCGAAGGTCGGCCATGGCTGGTTGGCCGGGCGTTCGCTTGGTTCCTGCGGCATGATCTGCAGCACAGTGACGTCCTTGGCGCCTTGGCGGATGGACGTGCCCAGGCAGTCGGATCCGGTGTCGCCGCCACCGATGATCACGACGTGCTTGCCTTCAGCGGTGATGTCGTTGACTGGCTTGACGCCGTAGACGCGGCGGGTCGCGTCGGGCAGGAATTCCATGGCAAAGTGGATGCCCTTGAGTTCACGGCCCGGAATCTTCATGTCGCGCGGCACGGTGGAGCCGATGGCGACGACCACGGCATCGTAGCGGGATCGCAGATCGTCCCATGAGATGTCTTTGCCGATCTCCACGCCGGTGCGGAACACGGTGCCTTCGGCTTCCATCTGTTCCACGCGGCGGTCGATGAGTCGCTTGTCGAGTTTGAAGTTCGGGATACCGTAGCGCATCAGGCCGCCGATGGCGTCATCACGCTCGTATACGACCACGGTGTGGCCTGCGCGGGTAAGCTGCTGGGCGCATGCCAGACCGGACGGGCCGGAGCCGACCACGGCGACGGTCTGGTCGGTCAGGCGCTGCGGAGGCAATGGCTTGACGTAGTCGAGTTCCCAAGCCTGATCGATGATCGTGCATTCGTCGTTCTTGATCATGGTCGGCGGCTGGTGAATGCCGAGCACGCAGGCTGCCTCGCACAACGCGGGGCAGACGCGGCCTGTGACTTCGGGGAAGTTGTTCGTTTCGGACAGGCGGTTGTACGCGTCCTCCCACTTCTCCTGGCGCACCAGATCGTTGAATTCTGGGATGATGTTGCCCAGCGGGCAGCCGCTCATGCAGAACGGCGTGCCGCAGTCCATGCATCGGGCCGCCTGTTCGGTGGTCCAAGGCTGCAGGCCGGATTCGGCGTGGACGTCGAACCAATCCTTGATTCGCTCCTCGACGGGGCGTTCGGCCAGTTCGCGACGGGTACGGACCTTCAGGAATCCACGTGGATCTCCCATGTCAGCGCGCTCCTTCCATAACCTGCTCGTACACCTGTTCCCAGACGCCGGGCGTATTGAAATCGATGTTGTTCTCTTCGGCGTTCTTCATCGCCTTCTGCATGGCGAGGAAGTGCTTCGGAACGATGTGTGTGAATCGCTTGGATGCGTTCTCCCAGTCGGCGAGCAGTCCGGCCGCGAATGCGGAGCCTGTTTCTTCGGCATGCTGCTTGACCAGACCGTGCACGATTTCGTTCGACTCACTGTCGAGCGGTTCGAACAGCAACGCGCCGTTGGCGGCGGCAGCCGGGTTGACCTGCTTCATGTCAAGGTCGAGCACGTACACGTGGCCACCGGAGAAGCCTGCGCCGAGGTTGCGACCCGTGGGACCGAGGATCACGACGGTGCCGCCGGTCATGTATTCGCAACCATGGTCGCCGACGCCCTCCACCACGAAGGTGGCGCCGCCGTTGCGCACGCCGAAGCGTTCGCCTGCACGACCTGCCACGAACATCTGGCCGGAAGTGGCACCGAAGCCGGTGACGTTGCCCGCGATCACGTTCTCATGCGGATCGAAGGTGATGCCCGCCTCCGGACGCACGACCATGCGTCCGCCGGAAAGTCCCTTGCCCGCGTAGTCGTTGACTTCGCCGTACACGCGGATGGTCTCGCCACGCGGAATGAACGCGCCGATGGACTGGCCGCCCGCACCATGGAACGTCATGTCGATGGTGTCGTCAGGCAGGCCTTCCTCGCCGTAACGCTTGGTGATCTCGTAGCCGACCATGGTGCCGAGCGTACGGTACACGTTACGGATCGGCATCTCGATGCGCACCGGCTCCTTCTTCTCAAGGGCGGGCTGCGCGAGCTCGATGAGCTTGTTGTCGAGCGCCTTGTCGAGCTCGTGGTTCTGCTCGATGGTCTGGTGCAGGATGGTTCCCGGCACCGGTCCCGACTGCATGAGCACGTTGCTCAGGTCGATGCCGTCAGACTTCCAACGCTTGATCGCTTCGTTCTGGTCGAGGCATTCGACATGGCCGACGGCCTCTTCCAAGGTGCGGAAGCCGAGCTGGGCGAGCAGCTCGCGTACTTCCTCGGCGATGAACATGAAGAAGTTGATGACATGTTCCGGCTTGCCCTTGAAGCGTGCGCGCAGTTCGGGATCCTGGGTTGCGATGCCCTGCGGGCAGGTGTTCTTCTGGCAGGCGCGCATCATGACGCAGCCTTCGACGATCAGCGCGGCGGTGGCGAAACCGAATTCCTCGGCGCCGAGCAGGGCTGCGATCACCACGTCGCGGCCCGTCTTGAGCTCGCCGTCACATTGCACGGTGATGCGGGAACGCAGGCCGTTGAGCACGAGCGTCTGCTGGGTTTCGGACAGGCCGATCTCCCACGGGGTGCCGGCGTGCTTGATGGCGTTGAGCGGAGCCGCGCCAGTGCCGCCGTCGTAGCCGGAGATCAGCACCACGTCGGCATGGCACTTGGCAACGCCTGCGGCGATGGTGCCCACACCGAACTCGGAAACGAGCTTGACGTGCACGCGGGCCTTCGGATTGGCCATCTTCGCGTCGTTGATCAGCTGCTTCAGATCCTCGATGGAGTAGATGTCATGGTGCGGCGGCGGGGAGATGAGCTCGACGCCCGGAGTCGCGTGACGCACCTTGGCGATCCACGGCGGAACCTTGGCGCCAGGAAGATGTCCGCCTTCGCCAGGCTTGGCGCCTTGGGCGAGCTTGATCTGCAGGTCGGTGGCGTGCACCAAGTAGTCGCTGGTCACGCCGAAACGTGCCGATGCGATCTGCTTGATCTTGCTGTAGCGCAGCGGATCATTGATGCGGTCTTCGGATTCGCCGCCTTCACCGGAGTTGGAACGTGCGCCGATGGTGTTCATGGCGATCGCGAGGGTCTCGTGCGCCTCCTGGGAGATGGAGCCATAGCTCATGGCGCCGGTGGAGAAACGCTTGACGATCTCGCTGGCCGGTTCGACCTCGCTGATGTCGATCGGCTTGCGACCGGACTTGAACTTCATCAGGCCGCGCAGCGTCATCAAACGGTTGGAGGTGTCGTTGATGTGCGCCGAGTACTTCTTGAACATGTCGTAGTCACCGCGCTGGGTGGACTGCTGCAGCAGGAAGATGGCTTCAGGGTCGTTGAGGTGGTCTTCGCCGGTACGACGCCACTTGTATTCGCCGCCGGTGCGCAGGTTGCGGTGCGGGCGGGCGGTCCACTGCGACGGGTAGGCCACGCGATGGCGGATGGCGACCTCTTCGGCCAGTTCGTCGAGTCCGACGCCTCCGACGCGGGAGGTGGTGCCGGTGAAGTATTCGTCGATGACGTCCTTGTTCAGGCCGATGGCTTCGAACAGCTGTGCGCCACGGTAGCTCATGATGGTGGAGACGCCCATTTTCGCCATGATCTTGAGCACGCCGGTCGACAACGCGTTGGTCAGGTTCTTCACCGCGGTTTCGGCATCGACGTTGAGATAGCCCTTGCGGGACAGGTCTTCGACAGATTCGAACGCCAGATACGGGTTGACGGCCGCCGCGCCATAGGCGATCAGCAGAGCGACATGGTGGATTTCACGCACATCGCCGGCCTCGACGACCATGGAGATCTGGGTGCGCGTGTGTCTGCGCAGCAGATGGTGCTGCACCGCGGAGGTGAGCAGCAGCGACGGAATCGGTCCCCACGTGTAGTTGGAGTCGCGATCGGAGAGCACGAGGAAGTTGGATCCGTTTTCGATGGCTTCGTCGACTTCCTGGAAGATCTCGTCGAGACGTTCCTTCAGCGCCTTGCCGCCGCCAGCGACCTGATAAAGACCCTTGACGACGAACGGCTTATAGTAGCCGCCGAGGATCTTGGCGCGGTCGAGGCGCTTGAGCTGCGCCATCTCGTCGGAGTTGAGCACCGGCAACGGAATGAGGATCTTCTTGGCATGCAGTTCGGAATCGGCCAGCAGGTTCGGCTCGGGACCGATGGCGGATTCAAGGCAGGTCACGATCTTTTCACGCTCCCAGTCGAGCGGCGGATTGGTGACCTGCGCGAACTTCTGGGTGAAGTAGTCGAACAGCATGCGGCTGCGGGAGGAAAGCGCGGCCATAGGCGCGTCATTGCCCATGGATCCGAGCGGCTCCTTGCCGGTGTTGGCCATCGGGGCGAGCAGCAGCTTCAGATCCTCTTCGGTGTAGCCGAAGGCGCGCTGGCGGCGTTGCACGGACTGGCCGGAGTGGTTGACGTGCTCGCGCTTGGGCAGCTGGCTCATCTCGACGGTGTTGCCTTCGACCCACTGACGGTACGGATGCTGGGACGCGAGGGACTTCTTGATCTCCTCGTCCGGGATGATGCGGCCTTCCTTGGTATCGACGAGGAACATCTTGCCCGGTTCCAGGCGGCCCTTGGACACGATGTGTTCCTCGGCGTTCTCCGGGAGCACGCCGGTTTCGGATGCGAGCACGATGTAGCCGTCGTCGGTAAGCTGCCAGCGGCCGGGGCGGAAGCCGTTGCGGTCGAGCAGCGCGCCGACCTGGGTGCCGTCAGTGAAGATGATGTGCGCCGGACCGTCCCACGGTTCGATCAGCGTATTGTTGTATTCGTAGAACGCCCTGACATCGGGGTCAAGCTGGTCGTTCTTCTCCCATGCCGGCGGCAGCATCATGGAGATGGCATGTGGCATGGAACGTCCGGACAGGTGCAGCAGTTCGAGGCATTCGTCGAACGTGCCGGAATCGGAGTAGCCCGGGGTAGCGATCGGCAGCAGCGGCTTGAATTCGCCGAGCAGTTCGGAGCTTAGGCGGCCTTCACGTGCGGACAGCCAGTTGCGGTTGCCCTGGATGGTGTTGATCTCGCCGTTATGGGCCAGCTGGCGGAACGGCTGGGCCAGCGGCCAGCTCGGGAACGTGTTGGTGGAGAAGCGGGAGTGCACGATGGCGATCTTCGCCTTCATGCGCTCGTCGGAAAGATCCAGGAAGAAGGGCTTGAGCTGCATGGTGGTGAGCATGCCCTTGTAGGTGATGGTGCGTGCGGACAGGGACGCGAAGTAGATGCCCACCTCGTGTTCGACGCGCTTGCGGATGCGGAAGGTCTTGCGGTCCAGTTCGATGCCTGCGAGCTGGCCTTCGGGGTCGGCCACGACCAGCGTCTTGAACGCGGGCATGCTGGCGAGCGCCTGCAGTCCGAGTCCGTCCGGGTTGGTGGGTACGACGCGCCATGCGAGTACTTCGAGGCCTTCTTCGCGCACGATTTTGGCGATGGCTTGTTCTTGTTGTCCGGAGGTGGCGATGTCGCGGTCGAGGAATGCGATGCCGGCGGCGTAGTGGCCTTCTTCGGGCAGTTCGACGCCTGCGGTGGCGCGCATGAATTCGTCGGGCATGCTCATGAGGATGCCTGCGCCGTCGCCGGTGTTTTCTTCGGCGCCTACGGCTCCGCGGTGGTTGAGGTTGACGAGCACTTCGATGGCGTCGTCGACGATTTTGCGTTCGGGGCGCTTGTTGAGGGTGGTGACCATACCCACGCCGCAGGCGTCGTGCTCGGCGCCGGGATCGTACATACCTTGGGAATCATGGATCGTGAGATCTAACGGGGCGTGGAAAGTCACCGAAACCACCTTCAATGTTTTTGGGCAAGAAAAGTCTTGCGGTTCTTTAATGCGTGGTTTAGAATACCGCGCCCCTGTATCAAATACGTTTCGCGTGTCCATATAACGAATACTCGGAAAAGTCAAGACTGTTTTTTCTTGGGAAAATGTGGAGGATATGTGTTGGGTTGTGGTGGTTGCCGGTATCGATGCGTGTCGTTATGCTGGTGGTTGTCCGAAGAGTACAGGGGAGCCGATGTGGCTGAGATGGGCGTTTGCCCGGACCCTTATGACCTGAACAGGGTAGTGCCTGCGTAGGGATGTTACGAACGGTGCGCGTGCGCGTCTTCTCTGTGCTGACGGCTGGTGTTTGGCCGTGTGTTTCGTGGAAAGAGAAGGGATTTGGCGTGTCTGATGCGTCGCAGGTGCCTGAGCAGCTTGGTTCGGGTTCGAAGAAGTTGACTCCGAAGAATGTGCTGCTGGGTTTGCAGCATGTGTTGGTGTCCAATGTGTGGCTTGATCCGGTGTTTGTGGCTGGTGCCATTGGCTTGCCGTTGGCGTTGTCGTCAAATATGGTGAATGCCATTTTCATTGTGTCTGGTTTGGTCACATTGATTCAGGCCACGAGGTTGGTGCGTTTGCCGATTGTGCAGGGTCCGTCCGCCGCGTTCGATGCGTTGATGATCGCTGCGGGCACTGCTGGTTCGTTGGCTGCCGCTGGTACGTCGATTTTTGTCAGTTCGCTGATTTTCTTGGTGCTGTGTCTGACCCGTGTGATTGAGAAGATGCGTTTTCTGTTCGCGCCGATAGTGTCGGGCGTGATTATTTTTCTGGTTGGCGTTTCGCTGTCGAGTTTCACGTTGAGCGAGTTTCTTGGTGGCGCTCCCGGCGATGATGGTTTTGCCGATCCGAAGACGTTGGCCGTGTCTATCGTGACTTGCGTGCTGGTGGTGGCGCTTTCCCAGTTCGGCAAGGGTATGGTCAGGGCGCTTTCCTATCTGATTGCTCTGGTTGCCGGCACTGCGCTTTCGATGGTATTTGGCATGGCTGATTTTTCCGGTGTCGCGTCGAAGCCTTGGTTTGGTCTTCCTCAGATTATGCCGTATGGCGGTTTTGACTTTGATGCGGCGGTGTTTGTGCCGTTCTTCATCGCATATATGGTTGCGATTATGGAGGCGCTTGGCGTGTATCAGGCGGCCAGTGAGATCCAGGGCGTCAAGCTTGAGGATCGTCAGGTTCGTTATGGTTTGGCCGGCGAGGCTGCCGGTTCCGCGATTTCTTCGATGATCGGCGGTTTCACCACTACCGCGTATCCGCAGAATGTCGCGTTGCTTAAGGTCACGGATGAGGGCAAGACCCGTACCCGTGTGCCGGTGATCATCGCCGGCGTGGTGTTTGTGGTTCTTGGTTTCATTCCGAAGGCCGGAGCGGTATTGTCGTTGATTCCTTCCCCTGTGATCGGCGGCATTTTCCTGCCGGCCGCGGCAAGCCTGATCAGCACGGGCTTCAATACGCTGCGCAAGGTGGAGTCGAACGACCGTTCCCAGGCGGTCATTGGATTGTCCCTGCTGTTGGGCATCGCGCTGCCGAGCGCGTTGAGCGGCTTGGAGGGCGGCGCTCACGTGTTCTTCTCCAATTCGATTCTGGTTGGGGCGTTCTGTGTGGTGATTCTCAAGGCACTGCTGATCGACCTGCCGAATCTGATCAATCGTCGTAAAGGAAACAGCGAAGCTGAAGTTCCGTCGCAGATCTGATTTGCTTTCGAATATCAGTATCGTTTATAGAAAGGAATACCGCATATGACATCAATGTCGTTGGGTGCCGACGCGCAGGAAGTCAAGGCAAACGTGCTTGAGTTCATCGAAAAGTATGGTTGCGAGGTCGCTCCGGATGAGGCGTTCGACGCGCTCGCACATAAGATTTTCGCTTTCCAGTTTGCCCATAACATGCAGTATCGCGCGTATTGCATGTCTCGTAGGGTGACTCCGCAGATGTTGTCGGATTGGCTGGATATTCCGCCGATGCCGGTGGATGGGTTCAAGATGCTGACGCTCACTTCGGTGCCTGAAGATGATTGCGAGGCAGTGTTCATGACCAGCGGCACTACGCATCCGGGTCAGCGTGGACGCAACTATCATCCTGATCTTGAGGTGTGGGATGCGTCGATGATCGGCCCGTTCCGTCATTTCATCATGCCTGACCGTGAGCGCATGCGTATCGCGGTGCTCTCCCCTGCCTGGGAGATGAATCATAATGGTTCGTTGGCCCGTTATCTGACGCGTGCGGTGGAGCAGTGCGGCAGCGAGGGCAGCGGCTTCTTCTTCCATGAGGATGGTTTGGACTTCGCTGGTGTGGAAAAGTTCCTTGATCAGTCGGTGGC
>ADJS01009018.1_pt1 | contig 108326 bp, 184 predicted proteins | sample 268128 | NCBI WGS metagenome assembly ADJS01 (sample SAMN00007486, study PRJNA43253) | human gut metagenome | isolation source: feces sample TS28 | reverse complement strand
CATACAAGAGACTGTCTTATTACCCTAACAATAAAGTTATCCACATAGTTATTCACATTTTTTTAAGTTATCCACATTTTTATATAACACTCGTTATTTTATAATATGGCAAGCGATTACTCACAAAATAAACTACAAAAGTGTGTGTTATCGGTATTATTTTAAGACTGTTAGCACTCTATCTGGATGACTGCCAGTGTGGAATTGTCTGATAATTCAATACAATGGGGGTAAATTATCAGAAAATAGGGGTTGCCGGTTTTGGTGAGGGGCAGTGTAGCACTTACACTCCCACATCCCTTAATCAATCCCCATTTAATCACCATTTACCCCAATCTCCAATTCCCCCATCCATTCCCATCAAATCTATCCCAAATCCCCACTATCCACCCACTTATTTTTCCTATAATCCCCATATATTTCCCCACACACAAAAATAAGAGACTGTATTTAACAATCCCTTAAAATCAACATTTTTAGCCATTTTATAATTTACAACAAAAAACCCAACCTAGTTGTATAAATAATAATATATATATTTAAACAAGTTAGTTGGGTTTTTTGTTATGATTTACAACAAGTCATTGGTTTTACTTTTTAATCAACATATTATCTAACTTAATAATTTCTTTTTGTAAAGAATCAATTCTTTTATTTACTAACATATTAAATCCTTCTACGGCTTCTTCATAAGTATCAGTAAAGAACCTTGCATAAAGACTTACTCCATTCTTTTTTAAATCTTTCCCATTTGCTTTATACTCATAAAAATTGTAACTATCACTCTTTATTATTCTACCCTTTACAGGCTTACACATTAGATTTGTTGCTCTCTCATCTTCCTTATAAGCAAAAGCCCAAATATCTTTGTTGTAATGTTCTTCATCAATATTCTGTAAATTTTCAAAAGTGCCTCGACAACAATACATATTTGCACAATAAATCATTTTATTCTCCTTTCTTAATCAACATATTCGTCTTATCAATCTTATCTTCCATAGATAATTCTTTCAAATGTCCTTGTGTAGATTTTAATAATTTTCTAACAGTGCTTTTGTTCAAGCTGTCTTTTAATTTTTTCAAGTCTTTATTCTTTTCTACTTCTTTAACTATATATTCATTATTCAATATTATTTCATATTCAGTATAAACATAAGCGATTTTCATATCCTTGCATATCTTTTTATTTATTTCAATCTTTTTAAAGTATGGAACTTCTGACCACTTTTCATAGCCACTTTCATTCATATATTTCCTGCTATGTTCAAGAAATTCTTTAATTTGTTGTTCATTGGCTTCTTCTTTATGGCGAACTTCAATATATGTTCCATCTTCTTGTTTATATCGTTCACAATATCCAAACATAAGAATTTCTTTTTTGTATATAAGTCTTTCATCAACTAATTTATCAAATGTTTCTTTTACAAGGCGGTTTAATATAGGGTGAACATCATTAACAAAATCATATAAAGTGGCATTTTCAAGTTTTGGATCAATATAATCTTTGAGTAATTTATATTTTTGTTCATTCATGCTGTCATAAGTAAAATATTTATAATTTTCATTGACCATATCAAATAATTCAAGAAAACCTTTAATATCCGACCTCATCTTATTTTCTTTGATTAAGGATAGTTGAACATATATTGTATCTTGAAGAATTTTTTTACAGTCTGATAATTTTTGTAAATCAAATTTTTCTTCATCTGTCAATGGGCGAATTATAGAATAGTCCTTTTTATTGCCATTTTGTTTAACTAAATAATTCTTTTTAATTGCATTAAGCGACAGTTTAGGATTCTTTTCATTGTACTTAATTCCTAAACCGTCACATAATTGTCTAAGTTTCATATAATAACCCTTTGTCTTTCAATAATTGAATAGCCTCATTATAATTTTTAGCCAAAACATTGATATATTTTGTTTTAGGTTTATTACTCTTTTGGCGAGAATTTTTATTTGACAATAATTTTTCCGTATTAAGAATATTATAACCATTTTGACTATAATATTGAACCCAGTAATTTTCTTTTAATAGCCTTTGTTCTACATTATCCTCAAATTCTAATACTTCAAAAGACCCACCATTTCTTAACAACTTTTCTGTATCTGCTCCAAATCCTTTGTATCTAATATTTTGACCATAATAATGTTGATAGAATCTTCTTTTAAAATCATTAGTTTGACCAATGTATATGTCATTATCTAATTGAATTTTGTATATACCAGCCTTATGTTCATCTTCTTTAGACATATTGGTCAATTCTGAAAAGTGAGATTTTCTTCTATTTCCGTCAATTATTTTATCATATATTTCAGTTATTTCATATTTGGTTTTATCTTTTTTTATGTTGCAAATTCTTGACAATTCTGACAACTGTTTTTCTTTAGAATTTCCTCCCAAATAAGGTATCTCTAAATAATTGGTTAATTCTCTATAGCTTAATTTTGCTTTATTGTCTACAAGGATTTGTAACTTTTCTTTGTCTTTAATATCAATCATACATATTCCTTTAACTGACAAATTAAATTTCTGATATGCTCTCTGTTTGCCTTGATTTCTTCCTCTTCAACACAGCTACAATAAAACATACTCCATTCAGCTAGATCACTTTCAATGTCTTGAATTAGTTCCTTGATTAAATTGTTAATGTTTAATCCACTAAAATCGTATAAACCTTCACCATTTTTGTTTTCTGCAATAATAAACATAGAATAAGGATTTAATACTAATGTAAATTCAGTTCCTTCTTCATCAAACCATGCCATTCCCTGACCTTTTGTTTTATAGTCTAAAAATGCTTGTAATAAGTCTACTGGTACATTTGTAGTATAACTTGGAGTTCCTGTGCAATATAATTGTTTTTTATCGTCTGATAATGTGAAAAGACACCATCCAGATTTAAGATTACTAATCATTATTACTTTCCTCCGTTTTCATATTCATATTTACTCTCTGCAAAAGTCTTTATAAACATTTCGTTTATTTCTTTTTCATAATTCCCACATACTCCTTTGCAATCAATGTCTGTGGCAACTCTTGAGAAACCATCTTTAAATTTATCAGCAATAATATAATCTACTGTAAAATCATTTAGAATATCAATAATTATCTTCATTTTTTAATCAACATCCTTTTAATCCATCATTTATGTTTTCTTTGATGCTTAAGCGAGTATATTCTTCTAAATACAAATCTACATGATGCTCTTTATTAAAATTTTTACAGGTTGCTTCAGCTTCCTCTTTTGTTCCAATATATCTATTACTTCCATCATCACATTTACGAATTTGGAACCCACAACCATCTGAACCAGTAGCATAACATTCATAAGAATATTTTTTATTTTGAAAAGTAATAATACTTTCAATCCTCATATCACAATCATCAACAACCTTTTCAATGATTTTTTATATACATATTCTCCTTTACACGCAGGACATATGAATTTTTACCTTTAATCAGTATATATCCAGTATTATCACAATATTCACACTTTTTATGAAATTTAAAATTATGTTCTTTGTCTTTAATATAATATATTTTTTGACCAAGTTTAAATGTGCCAACTGGATATCCAACCTTATCTATATTATCTAAAAACATTCTTCTTTACCTCACTTTCTAATAAATCTTTATTATCAAAGATGTTACCGATAACTTCAACGTACTCTCGTTCAAATGCATAAAATCCTAAATTACAGTAGCAATATCCGCTTTCTTTGCCTTTTGAATAACTATAATCAAGCGTCCAATCTCCCTCATTATATTTTACTATTTCCGGATGTTCCTCTTTTCTATCACAAATATCATTCTCCCAAATTAGCTTGCCATTCTTGTCCTTAAGTCCGGTGCACTGGCAGATAGTGGATGGGTCTACTCTATACCATCCGTCTGTCTCTCCGCTAGAATAAAATATTGTGTTAGGCTCAAATATCATGTGGATTTCTTCGCAATTTGTAAACACATCCAATCCTCTTACATAATACCCTTGTATCCATTCTCCGTTGTCAATCCGTTTTGCCTTGAATAAATATCTATCTTGCATCGTTCTTATTTCCTTTCTGATCCTTTTAGAATTTGTTCAGCTTTATCATTATGTTTATAACATTTTTCAGATAATAACTCCATTATTGAAATATAAAATTTTACCACCGCAAGATGAAACTTAAATCTAATTCTATTCATTTTTATCCTTCCTATTCTGCTTTTAATTGAAGCCATTCTTTCCACTCGCCAGAATCTAACCAATAACGCTTTTTTCTCTAACAATTTCAAAGCATTTACGTTTCCATTCAAATACAAAATCAAGATTATACGAACTATATCCAATGTGGTAATAATCTTCTCCGACTTTTTTGTACTTAATTTCGTAATAAGATTTTCCATTAATCATACTTACAATAATGTCTATTTCACTAACTTTAATACGTTCTGTTTGTTTATTATCATTATCTTGTGTGAAAGTAGATTCTTCCATCTTCATTCTTTCTCCTTCTCTATATGTGGCATATCTACAAGTGGTGTCCAATAAATCACTTCAAAATATCCAGAATACTCAGTAAAATATGTCCATCTTTCAAAACCAAAATTGCTGTCTCGAATCCAACTTGCAATGCCGTACATCATATTCTCTTCTTTTAGCTCATCGTCTTTGTATTTATATAGGATTAACACATCCTCGTTCAAAGGTGGCATCTCTTCGCTTGTCTTTTTCCAAACGCTCATTCAGCACCTTCCATTTCTGCCAGATTGGATTCTGCTTCCTCTTTTGTGAGAAATACTGTTTTGCCAAAATTCTTCAAATTTGTTACAATCCAATCAAGACTGTATGCTCGCATATCTTGTATATATTTCTCCTTTTTACTGTCACACTCATATTCACATCCTTGACAACTATATTCGTCAAATGCTGTGCTGTCAGGAGTGCATTTAGTATATCTGGTAAATATGCAGTAAACTGTATCTCCCACCTTGCATGGTAACCGTAGTAGTAATCCATGTTCCTCGGCATCCTCGTAATCAGCTAATTTTTCCGTAGGACTTCCATTGCCATAATCAGGCAATCTCCAAATTGTATCTCCGTATTGTTCACATTCAAACGGATGCTTATATACCGCCACTCCTGCTATATTTCTAGTTGTTAATCTCTCCATAGTACAAATTTTGTCTCCTTTACAATATTCTAACAATCTGTTCATATAAGCAAATATCTCTATCATTGATTGCTTTATTTATGTGCATATGACCTAATATATGCTTTTTATAATCAGTTGTTGCTTTCATTTCTTCCAAGTAATTAGTCAATATATCTGGTTCATATAATCCTTTTCCACCCATAAGATATAATTCTGATGTGGAAGGACTATGTGTAATGATATAATCAACTACATTGTTATTTTCTTTTAAAACCTTTAATCCATGTTGCATTTCTTCATCTGTCGGCAATTCTTCTTTCCACCAAGATAAATCCTTAATACGATACATATATTTACCTTGTTTGTCGAGTTTCTTAGCTTCTTCTCTCCAATCTTCATCATTGTAATCAAGAATACCATCTTGAATATCGTGGCTTGAAGCACCACCAAAAGCAAAGAATTTCTTATCTTCAATGATAAAAATTTCTCCACGCATTAAGTGTAATACATTAGGTCTAATTTCATGTACTTTACCACCATTCCATTGTTTAATAGGATAAGTCGCAAGTCTTTTATGATTTTCGTGATTCCCGTCAATAAACACTGTTGTAAATGGTTTCTGATTAAGCCAATCCAACCAATATTTCTCATTTTTTGTTTCTTCTCTTTGCCAAACAAGACCAAAATCTCCAAGGATAATCACAATATTTTCATTTTTGTTGTTAGAAAAATCCTTTTGTTCATAAAAATTGTCTTTACTTAGCCTTGAAGGTTCTCCATGTATATCTCCAGTTACATATACTGCCATAATTCACCTCTTACATACTAAAATCTCAACATCCGTATCTGCAAAAACATTTTTAATTTGTTTTGAAACATCAGTCCAATTTAATCTATCTAAACCACAACCAATTATAGGCATTGCAATCTTTTTAATATCATTCTTTAAACAAATATGTTTCATCTTTTCGAGTGCAAGTCTCATTGTGATAATTGTTGGTTTGTGGAAATATCTCTCTTTTGTGATAAGATTAAATACTTTATCCTCTAAAATACAATCGCCACCAATTCTCTTATGAGTATACTGATTAAGATAATCTGGATATTTTGTTTGTAATTTTCTTTTCAAATCAAATCTTTTATTGAACTCGACTACAATTCCTTTACCCATTCCAAAATCTGCACTAATACAATGTGCTAAATAATAATCTTCTGGAACTGTAAACAAGTCTTTATTTTCTTCTCTATATTTCATCTATTTTACACCGCCTTTCACAATCTCGATTGCAAATTCAAAGCCATCTGCTTCACCTTCAAAATACTCTGATGTATTTTCTTGTTCTTTATCCCTCGCTCTCTTCATTTTCTGTTCTAACTTTTCTACAACCGCATCTACATCATAGGCAGTCGGCTGTTGGTCAATTACAAACCTAATTGCATCACCTACAGCACAATACGTTTCATAATCTTGTTCCTTTAACCAACTAATATTTTCAATTAATGATTCACATAGTTTATCCGCATCAATCAGTCTTCCCATCATTTTTACCTCCCTTAAATCTTCTTCTTTTCTTATATTTACAATTTTCTTTGCGTTTACAAGTTATAATTCCTAATTGAAAAATGTCTTCATAACTATTGTAATAACAATTATGTTTTGCTTTACATTCATCTCTATATATCCAAGACATATTATATCACCTTTCTAACAAATTGTCAAGTATCCATTTACCAATAATTTAAAAGTTCTATAAGCATCTTCTATTGTATCAAAATCAGAATTAGTCATAAATTCGCCTCCATAATTTCCTTCAATGTCCTTGGTGTATAATCCATATAATCTAACATAGCACCAACATTATATGCTTTAGCTTGTGGACAATCTGTATATCCTTTTAATTCTCTGTCGGCAAAATAACTATTTACATCGGCTAAACATTCCTTGTATTTTTGCCATTCATCAGACTTATGAACATGACCATATAAATGAATCCAATCTTTGTGCTGATTATTCCAAAACAATATTGGGTAATGACTTAATACAATATTGTGGTTTATACCATTAAAATTATCTGTGATTTCTTTATATGGTGTAATTTCAGTAAATAATTGACTAACCCGACTATCTTTAAGTCCTTTTTCATCGTGATTCCCGACAACCAAATGTCGCACTCCCTTAAGTTGAGATATAATACTACAAGCATATTCATTATCTTTGTTACTACCAAGTCTTGCTATATCTCCTAATACATATACATGGTCATTATTATGAACTATATTGTTCCAATTTGTTATAATTCTTTTATCGTCTTCTAAAGTTCTGTTGTCGTATTTGTTTACACAACCTATGTGCAAATCACTAATATACCAGTTCATTTTTGTCTCCTTTCTGTGTTTGTGTATATTATATCATATAATTATATAAAAGTCAATAGTTATTTTAAAAATATTTTAATAATTTTATATGTATAATATAAATGATACATATTTATATAAAATAGATAATATATTATATATACTATAAATATAATATATATTAATATATAATAATAATATATTTTTAAACAACTTGGTTGGGTTTTTCTAATGTGGGGTTGTCACCCCACTCCCCATGAACCGATTTTTAATTATTTATTATTGCAAAAGTCTTTGTCCGAGCGAAGCCCGTCCAAATCCTTTAGAATAAAAATAATTAAAAATACGGGGATTCTAATTTTGCACTATTTGTATTCATAATTATATTATATATAATATATATAAATATATTTAGTGCAAAATATTATAATATATAATTTAGTTTGTTAAGATTTTAACAATCTTTGCTTATCAACCAATTTTCATCAACTGCATTATAATCAAACTCTGCATTTTTGTCATATTTTTCTTTAACAACCTTTTCAATATCCTCAAGTGGCAACTTAAAATATTCCTTATGTCTGTTGACTTTATTTACTCTGTATTTGTCAAACTCTCTATGTAAAGCAGTTTCAAGAGCAAAGGCGTTTTCACTAAACAAAACACAATTAGGGCTAAATCTGAATGGAACACTTGCAGAACTAAGCTCATCAACTCTTTGTTCCCAATTTGTTCTTCTTGTGACACCAATTTTATATACATCTTCACCAAGACTAGGATTATTGATGATATAAACATATCCAGCTAATGTATGCTCTTTCTTGTATTCATTGTTTTCAATGGCTTGGTCAATTTCATCAATCTTGCTTTGAACGTCTTGACCTTTGTTTAGTTGACCAATATATTTCTCACGTTCTTTTAATAATTGTTCACGTTGTTTATTCAGTTCTTTTTCAGCCGCTTCTTGCTCTTTAATAATCATCTTTTGATATTCACGGTCTTCTTTGTCTTTTTGCTTACGTAATTCTAAGTCATGCTTATAATCAAGTTCTTTTAGTACAAGTTGCAGGTAATCATAATTAAAAGACACCTCATGCTTGTTTAATTCAGTGTTGATATTATTAAACATCTTAGTAACACGGTCTTTGATATTATTGGCATTAGAAATTGTAACACGGTCAATAAAAGCATCAACTGAAAGATTAAATGCAGTAATACTTTGTTTTACAAAGAAATCTAACAGTTTAGAACCTTGAATAGAGTTACCATTATAAGTCCATTGGCTCTTAGTTGAATAATATTCTTTATAACGGAGCATATCACCTCTTTGTTTACGGATTTCTTTAATCTTGTCCTTATATTCTCCTGTTGAATATTTAGGAAAAAGTGGGTCATATAATCCCATAGCCTGAATTTCATGCTTGTTATAATTTTGTACAAGTTCTTTATTGATATTGTCTAATTCTACTTGAGTTTCTAATATCTGATGCTTCGTATCTGCCAATACATTTTTAGCCACTTCAATATCTTCTTTAATACAGTCTAGCTCATAACCCTCACGATATTTGATTTGTAAAGATTGTAAAGTGTTAGCTAAAGATGATCTAGCTGATTTTTCAATAGATAATTGTGTGTTCGTTTCTTCTAGCTTTGTACTAAGCTCATTATTCTGTTCTTGTAATTGTTTGATCTGTTCTTTGTATTTTTTAAACATATCATATCTCCTTTCCTTTCTTGTATTATATCATAAAATTATTAAAAAGTCAAGAAAAATTTTAAAGAAAACACTTGACAAATTGAATATAATGTGATATAATATAAGCAAGATGAATGAGTTGTATGAAAAAGTTTGACAACTTCAAAAATTTATGGTATAATACAATAAAACGTAAGAAAGGAGAATTTTATGGAATACGATGATATTATTTGTGTAGACGCTATTAGTTATGGTCTATATGAAGATTTATATAAAGAATGTGCGTTTAGTGTTGAACAAGCGTATGAAGAATATTGGAATGAAAAGAATGGAGAGATGTAATGTTAACTTGTTTAATCGGAGATAATAAAATCAATTTAGTAGAAAATAAGTATGAAAAAGAAGAATTAAAAAAATGGAGTAGTAAAAGAATATTAAAATGTCCTATTTGTGGAAAAGATTATGAATATTGTCATGGTAAAGTAAAGATGCCATATTTTAGGCATAAGGATAAAGAAGAATGTAATTATTTATATTCAGAATCAGAAACACAAGAACATTTACAAGGTAAGACTGATTTATATAATTGGTTATTAAAACAACCTAATGTCACAAAAGTTGAACTTGAAGCATATATTCCAGAAACTAAACAAAGACCGGATATTATGTTTGAATGGAATGGACAAAGATGTGTAATTGAATATCAATGCACTCCTATTTCTAGTGAATACTACGAAAGGCATGAATTATATGAAGTATGTGGAATTAAAGATATTTGGATTTGCGGAGCAGAAAAATATTTTCAATGTTATCATAACGGAAGTGGAATAAAACATATATCTGAGATTGAAAAGAATACAAATTTATATTATGATACAAAAGTAAGATGTATATTTCAAATTGATAGAACTATAAAAGAAAATATTTTTGAGTTAATTATAAAAGGTAAATCTTATGCTCATAGAATGATAAATTTGTTTGACTATAAGAAAAATCAAGAAAATTTTTATTTGGTCAAGGATTTACAAAAAAGTTATTATGTATGCCATAAATATCCTTCTCCAACTGGAAGACCTTCTAGGAAATATCCATATCCTGTTTCATATTATAGTTTTAATAAAAATTATTCTTTAGCAAAATGTATGTCATTAAATTCTATTAGATTAAAGGAGGTGAAATAATGGCAGGAATTAAAGTTCCGCAGCATGAAATTTTCAAAATTAGTACAGATAAATTAAGACATAGTAAATGGGATTTGTCTATTACAAGGAAAGAGGCATTTGTAAATGAAGAACTTGTGCCATTATTTCAAGGCGAAGTATTTAGAGCAATTAAAAGAACTGTAGGAGAAAGTCATATTGACTACACTCAATACATAATGGCTCTTGAAGTCAATAAAGAGAAAGATTTTCTTAGAGCTTGCAAAAAAGGGTTTAAAGTGAATGGAAAATCTTTTAAACGTTTTGTTGGAACAACTGGTGGATTAAAGAGTAATACAGTTTTATTTGTCAGCGAAGATATTTATGATAAACTATATGAAATTTCAGAATGTGGTAGAAATAAAACTGTTCCTATAATTCCAGCTAAACTTGAAGCATATAGAGCTTTGTTTTGTAGTGCAAGTCAAAGAATTATTAGTCCTAATAAGATTTTAGTAGTGTCAGATTGTATTACTCAATATTATGACGATGTGATTAAATTAGATGATGGAAATAATGAAATTGAACCAATGATGGCAGTGCTAAAAAATGAATTATTAGAAAATAATAGTTCTGATGGATATAATTTATGCACAATAGGTTATATGGAGAAAGTTGCTAATGCTTTAGGATTAAATTACATTCCAAGTGGGGTATGTTTAAGAAACGCATGGTTAAAAGGTATGCTTTATCCATTTCCTATTGTGGAGTTCTTTGATAAATATATGAATGGCAATTATATTGTTAAGGATATTTGGGGAAATGATATTGATATTAGAGAAGTTGAAATGATTTTAACAGAATCTAGTCTAAAATTATGGAGTAGTTATAAGTCAATAGATGATTATGTTGAAAATTATAAAAAATATGGATATGAATTTGCTGTAACAAAGATTTCTCCACATAAACTTGAAGATGAAAGGGCGGTTAATTATCAATATTTGCAATCATATTATTTTTCAGATGAAGATATTCAAGAGTTATGTGAGCCAACTGTAAAGTTCTTAAAAGATTCTATGTGCGGTGATTATCAATCAACATTGAAATTTTTAGGTATCAATGGTAATCTAAACGATAATAGTTGGCAACAAGCATTAGGAATTAGTGAATATATGATGAGTGACCCATATATAATTGATTCAGTACATAGAATGATTAAAAAGAAGATTAGTGACGCTAAAATTGGTAAGCTAATTGTAAAGGGAAACTATCAAATTTTAAGTGGTGATCCATTTGCTTTAATGCAACATATTTGTGGGTTGAAAATTACTGGATTACTTAAAGCAGAAGAAATTTATTCAAGTTATTGGAATCAAAATAATGTTGATGAAGTTTGTGTATTTAGAAGTCCTATGACAAGCCACAATAACATTAGAAAATGTAAGATTAACAATTCAAACGAAGCAAAATATTGGTATCAATATATGAACAATATAATGATTATCAATGCTTGGGATTCATTTTGTATGGCAGAGAATGGTGCAGACAATGACGGGGATATTTGTTATTCAACAAATAATAATGTCCTTTTAAGAAATTACAGAAAGTTAATGCCTTTAATGTGCGTTCAAAGAAAGGCAGAAAAAATTATTCCTACGGAAGATGATATTATTAAATCTAATATGAATGGCATGGGAAATAAAGTAGGTCAAATTACTAATCGTGCAACAAGCATGATGGATGTTCAGTTTAATTTTGACAAAGATAGTGAAGAATGGAATATTATGACTTATAGGATTGCTTGTGGTCAATTATATCAGCAAAACGAACTGGATAAAATTAAAGGAATTGATTTTAAGCCCATGCCTAGATATTGGTTTAGCATCAAAGATTGCACAAATGACCAACAACGACTATTGTGTGCTAATAAAAAGCCATATTTCTTTATATATAATTATGATTATATCAAAAAAGAATATATGGACTATATGAAAAATGTTGAAAGTAAGTGTTTAACAAAATTTGGAATTTCTTTAGAAGAATTATTAAATAAAACAGACTTAACAGAAGAAGAACAATTATTTGTTAAGTATTATAACAATGGACTACCTGTTGGATTTGGAGATTGCGCCATGAATAAGATTTGTTGGCATATTGAAAATGAATTTAATGGATATAAGATTTCATTGAAACATAATGGGAACTTTGATTATAACAAAATCAAATATCCAAAAAAGAGATGCACAGAAGCACATAGACAAGGGTTAAAATTCTTGTGTGACCAATATGTTAAACAAGTTGCTTTATATAAACAAGAGCAAGAATTAAAAAAAGAATCAAGTGGAGAAGCACGAACAGAAGAATCTAAAAAAGAGAGAAAATTCATGCGTGAAGACTATGCTTGTAGTGCAAAAGAAATTTGCCCTAATGATGAAGAAAGACTTAATATTGTATTAGATATGTGCTATGGTTGTAGAAACAATAGACAGTTTTGTTGGGATGTTGTTGGCGATTTGATTATTCGTAGATTGGAGGAATTAGAAAATAATGGCGAATTATATATTTAATGAAAAACAATATATAGAAAAATTTTTGGACGGAGAACAAGTTGAAGAAAAGATTGGAATGAGATATATAATTGGTTTGCTGTTTCGATATTACTCCATTTATAAAAAAGATGAAGCTGAACCAAAAAAGATTAAAAAACAAATATTCCAAGATTTGAGAACCAATGGTTCATTTGACAAAGAAAGCAGTAATAGATTACAAGACTTTGAACTAGAAAAGGTTATTGAAGGAGTTATAACAAAAAATAAAAAATATTATAAAGAGTATGGTGAATATAAATCATTAAAACAATTAGATTATATCCCTTTGTATTCAAGTGAATTTGATTTTATTCAAAGTTTAAGTAATGACCAAGAAAAGAAATTTATGTTTACTTGTTATATTCTTGCAAGATTTTATAATACAACTTGGGTAAATAGTTCTTACACAGAGATATTTAAGTTGGCGAATATTACAAAATCATCAAAAGATAAGGCGTTGTTTGTAGGAAAGTTACTTAGAGAAAAAAAGATTTCTATGTCAGACTATGTAACAAGCCTTGCAATTAAGTTAAAAGAAGTAAAGCAAGAAGATGATGAAGAAGTGATTAAGGTTTATCAAATGCAAAACCTCGGTAATCTATTCCTTTCATATATCAAGCCAAATTATAAGCAATGTGAAGAATGTGGTAGATTGGTGAAGATTAAAGGGAATAATTTTCATTATTGTTCAAAGTGCAAAGAAATTATGGAAAAAGAGAGATATAAAAAGTATAACTTAACAAGGAATAAGGATTTTATAACCACAATTTAAAAATCCTCAAACCCCTTGATTTTACTGGCTTTCTTGGCACTTTTTACTATCGGACTTACGTTTCTTTATATGGAGAAGAAATGAAAATCTCCACTCCGATTAAACAAAAGTATGCAAGAAGTCGAAAGTAATAAATCACTTCTTTAATACCCACACCCACAGGGTTACAATATGTGGGTTTAATAAAATTCTAATGAGAACGAACATATACTATAGAAACTATGTCAACCCCGACAGTAGGGTTGTAAATAATATGCTGTCAAAAATAAATTAAAGAAAGGAGAAACAATGGCAGTAGAAAAGACAAACCCAAGACTTACAACAGCAGATATTGTTGCATTGATTGCTAAGAAATCTAATCTTACAAAATCACAAGTCCGTGAATGTTTGCAAGAATTTGCTGAATTATACAAGTCACTAATGGCATCTGATAATACGCCTAGTGATTTTACAATGCCGTTACCTTATGTTGGCACATTCAAATTAAAGAAATATAAAGGAATGAAAAAAGGTAGTACATATAAAATCCCAGACTGGGATAATGGTGGAAGCATCATCAAAGTCGCAGAAGAAGACAGACCAGACTTTAATTTACCAGTCTTTGTTGTAAAGCCTGAAATTAGGGAGTCTAGGAAAGAAGCATCTAAACGTCAATGGTATAGGGAGCATAAAGATGGCTAAGAAAGATTTAACTATTGACCAACTGTGTAATTTGGTTGCCTTAGAAAGTAAATTATCTCCTAGAACAATTAGAACTGTGTTGGATTCTTTATACAAAGTTGTGTTAAAACAATTAAAACTAAACGAAAGAATCTATTTTATGGATTTTGGTGCTTTTGAAATATATGAAAGACCAAGTGGAGATAAAAAGATGGGTAACTTTGAAGAAGGTGGGTCTATTATTCGATACATTGCACCTAAAATCAAAGTATTATTTAAACCATCAGAGGCTTTAGAAAGAGCAATCAATGAAGATGATTTTACACCACCTAATAGACGTAAGAAAAATAAAAAATCAAGAGCACAAATTGTAAGAGAATACAATGAACGTCATAAGAATGAAAAACCTACTACAGAAGAATTACTTGTTAAAGCATTGAATGTATCACAAGCTAGACAAGAGAATGATGATTGGAAAGTTAGGCAAGCAAAGAAATAGAAAGGAAATATTATGGCAAAGCAAGGATATACTGAAAAGAAAGTAATTTCTATTGTCGGTACACTTGACAAGAATGAAGATGATAAATATATTGTAACAGTTGAAGGTAAAGATACTTTCAAAGAATATGATTTAGCAGAAATTTTAGAAGCAATGGAAGGATCTGTTATTTCTTTGACCTCAGATATTTTCTAATGGGGTAGTACATATGGAAAGAAAAGAAAACGAAACATATATTAGTTATATTAAAAGAGTAACTAATGCGTGTTTCGATAAAAAAATTTCTTATTCTGAGTGGGGAGACTATATCTTAGGAATAGACAATAATTATTCAAGTGAGAATCTTAGAAAGGCGTTTTATGTAGTATATAAATTGTTAAATAAGATTGATGAAAATAATTGTGATTATGATGTAATTAAAGATTTAGAAAACCTAAGAGATGAAATCTATAAAGAAAGATGTCGTTTACAGGATATTCAAAGAGAAAAAAGAAATGATTTAAGAGTAGAGGCTAGATTTGAAAATCTTTTAGAAGTGGTAAAAGATAAAATGGATTTTATGCCGACTTATGAAATTAAAGAATTTAAGCATATTAACAAGAATCAAGATAAGAAATATGCAGTATTACAATTATCTGATTGGCATTGCGGAGCATTAGTTGATAATCAATTTAATTATTATAATGTTGATACAATGGTTGATAGAGCAACTAAAGTTAGAAATAATGCTTTAGAATATTGTAAATTACATAATGTTACTGATTTAGTAATTGAAATAAATGGAGATATGGTGAATGGTGCTATTCATGTTTCAAGTAGAGTAGAATCAGAAGAAGGAGTAGTTCAACAAGTTATTACGGTAACTGATGTATTAGCAAGATTGATAAATTCTATGAAACCATATTTTAATTCAATTAAGATTATTACAACTTTAGGTAATCATGGACGTTTGACTCCTAATAAATCAGATAGCATTACAAATGAAAATTTTGAAATGCTTATTCCGGCAATGCTCAGAGATAAACTTGGTGACGTAAAAATTATTGACTCAAAAGGTCTTGATTTCACCAAATATGAAATTGATGGAAAAATCATTATGGTAAGTCATGGTCAAAATGACAGTATGACGAAAGTTATTTCAGATTTTTCTAAGATTTTTAAAGTTGTGCCTAATGAAATTCATTTAGGACACACTCATTCATATACAGATATTAACGATTGTGACATTAAAGTAACAGTCAATGGCAGTTTAATAGGTAGTGATGATTACGCAGTTACAATTAGAAAAGTTACCACTCCTAGTCAAAATTTAATTGTATATGAAAAAGACAGATGTATCTATGAAATAAAAGCAGAATAAGAAAGGGAAAAATTATGTGTCAATATTGTGAAGAAAATAGACCAAAAATCGCTTGTGATTTAGCCATTATAGATTCAGAAGGTCATATGACTTGTCTACAAAAGCAAGAAGAATTGTATTACGACCATGAACTTTGCCAATTTGCTAATTGGTTTAAACATTTACTTAATTCTATTGGTTATGAATTTATTGACGAAGTTCAATTTATTCAAGAAGATGCAGTTTATTCTAGTGAAGATTTATAATTAGTTGTTGACAAATTAAAGATTATGTGGTATAATCTCATTATAAGATAAAAGTTTACATATTTTCCGTCTTGGAAAATTCATGTATACATATTAAAAACCTCCTCATTTAACCCGACACACATAAAAGAGGTAAACCAAACAATATGTGGCTAATGTGTGGTATTGAATGGTTGCAGTTATGGGTAACTGCAATCCCGTAAGGGTTTTCACCGAGATAGACGGTTAGAATATCTATACTAATCAAGGTTAAACCTTGCAAGTGGAGTATCTTGTAGTAGTATACTTGATTATACCTATATGGATAATACAAGTAGGACAAAAGTTATGCGGTGCTAAAATCCGTTGGTTAATTCTTATCCAGCTAAAACTCACCAAAAAGAAAACAATTCCCTTAACGGGACGTATAGAACAACGTCTATAGGACATTAAAAAATTAACTTTCAATTATTCAACAAAGTTACAAGAGTAATATTCTGCAAAATATGAAATTGGTTATAGTTGAATTGATTATAGGTAATTTGCAGATTGTCTATAAGAATATTTTGTGATTGGCAATCACTATGTTATGATGACAACATAACAGAAACGACCTCGGTTCGTCACCGAGTTTTATAATGTGGAGTCCGACAAGACTTTAAAAGGCTGTCTACATAGTCCATGCGAGACTTAATTGAGAAGAGGACAAAATTAATCAGATTGATAGGGTAACGTGCAACAGTATAGGAGCTGGCTCAGAAAGAGTGTCATAAAATAACAGTGTGGAGTTGCACCAAGTCAACGGTAGCAGAAAAAATGACGAATAAAGGGATTTTGCGTTGACACTACATATTTATTTTGTTAAGGGCTGATAGTCATTGATTGTTGGCTCTTTTCGTACATATGAAGTCCATATGAATATAACCGAAAGGTGGAAATTTATTTGGCAAAGAAAGATAAAAAAATAAAGATTTCTTTTGTTGATAGTTTTTCGGCACAAGAAGTAACTGGGTCTAATGTTTATGTGGAAACACCTAATCATAAAATATTATTAGATTGTGGTATGCATCAAAGTAATGATAAAAAGCAAGACTACTTAACTAATAATAGAAAAACAAAAGAATATAGACCAAAAGATATTGACTTGATATTTTTAACCCACACACATCAAGACCATATTGGTTTATGTCCAAAATATTGTAAGGATGGATTCAATGGTAGTATTGTAGTGCCTTATGGTTCAAAAGAGGTGCTAAAAAGAATGTGGGTAGATTCTGCAAATATCAATGAAAGAGATATTGAGGTTATAAATAAGCAAGAACACAAGAAATGGAAACCATTATATGAACTTGATGCTGTAGACAATGCTTATGAACATACGATTGAATTTTCTATTAACGAAAAAATTGTAATAGATGATGAGTTGAGTTTTATGTTTGTACCAAGCGGTCATTTAATGAACGGTTGTCAAATTATATTGTGGATAACTATTGATAATTTAACAAAGAAAATATTATATACTGGTGATGTAGGAAATCCATTAGTAGATAATAAGTATGTTGGTAAATTAGAAAAAGTTGAAAAATGTGATATTGCTATTTGTGAAAGCACTTATGGTGATAGACCTAATTTCAAAGTAAGAAAAAAAGAACGTAAAAACGATTTAGATAAATTAAAGACTATTATTGATACACAAGTTGTTAGAATGAATGGCAGATTGATAATTCCTGTATTCGCACAATGTAGATGTCCACAAATATTACAAATGATATATAGCCTATATAAAGATGACAATACATTTAATAAACACATTTATATTGATTCACCTTTGGCAATAGATTTATTGTATTTGTTAAGAGAAAATTTACATGATGAGGAATTACAAGAATTTGATAAAATGTTAGAATGGAAAAATTTAGTATTATGTTCTAAACCCGATGATAGCAAAGTATTAGTTGATTCTAATGAATCTTGTGTTATTCTGTCAACAAGCGGAATGATGACCAATGGAAGAATTAGACACCACTTTAAAAAAATAGTGTCAGACCCAAACGCTACAATATTGTTTTGTGGATATTCAACAGAAGGAAGTTTGGCTTCTATGTTGAAAGATCAAAAAAGAGAAACAATAGATATTGATGGAAAAACTTATACTATTAAATGTGCTTCATATAGTTTGAAATCAATGAGTGGTCATGCTATGTATGAAACATTAGTTGATTATTATTCAAATATAAATTGTAATAAGATAATTTTGCATCATGGCTCATCAGAAGCTAAAGAAAGTTTGGCAAAAGGATTAAAAGATATTTTATCAGATAAATGTAAAAGCACGAAAGTTATATGTGCTAACAATTCTTTAAAACTTACTATATAGGAGAATTATATGGAAAAATTAAAGATATACATATTAGGAATGATTACTGCTTTAGTAGCGTTACCTATAATTGATGAAGTTGTAGAAATTATATGTAGTTTTCTTGAAATCTTAAAAGGGATTAGCACAAAGAAAGTCCTAAAAATAAATAAAGACATTATGGATTTACAAGAACAATTAGAACCTGTAAATACAAATTGTATAGGTTTTGAAGCACCCAATACACAATATTATGATGATTGGGAAGATAATAAAGTAAAGAATAAAATCGGATTTAGGTAAATTCGTTTGGGGAGAATCGGTTAATCAATGGTTGGCTGATTCTCCGTACATATTAGAGGTGTTATTATGGCAAGAAAAGCAGAAAATGTAACATTGTGTATGGGTCATAATACCCCAATGTTACAATGTATTGGTTTGAAAAAGGAAAGTGAATATTTTAGTTCGTGGAGTCAATTTCATGCCAATGGTAAAGTTCCTTATTGTAAGGAATGTTGCAGTAAAATTTTTAATTATTATTTAGATGAAACAAAGTCGGCTAAGACCGCTTTATACTATACATTGATGAAGATTGACACACCATTTATTAAAGAAGTTTATGAAAAAGTAAATGAACGTAGTTTAAGTGGTGATGCCAATGGTAAGAAAACATCAATCAATATAGGTACATATATGAATGAACTCCGTAAATATTCTAAGAATAAAGAAATATGGAGTGATTTTAGTGCAACTAATGTAGATATTACAGAGGTTGATAGTAAAATTCAAACTGCTGAAATTAAGCAGAAAGAAATGGATAAGTTTATGTTGGATTGGGGAGAACAACCTAATTTAGAAGATTATCAATTTCTTGAATATAGATATAGTGTTTATACGGATGGTATGGAACTAACCCCATCACAAGAAACATTGTATCGTAAATTATGCCTTGCTGAATTATCTGCTCGTAGAAAAGAAGCTAATAAAGATTCTTCAAAAGAAGATACTGAGCAAATAATGAAACTAATGGCTAAATTAAAAATAGATAATTTTGAAGAAAAGAAAGATAAAACAGATATTGAACGTATACTTGAAAAACAGATTTGGGAGATTGAGAATACTGAGCCTGCTGAAATGGTAGACAAAGAAGAGTATAAAGATTATCTTGATATTGAAAAAGATTGGGGTAAACATATTCTTCGTGCAGTTAAAAATCTCTTAATAGGGTCAAAAGATTATCCTAAAATTACTAAGGACAGTAAATATGGAGAATAACAAAGAAACTGGTTTATTTAAACTAATAAAAGAAAGAGTTAAAAAAGAAAAAAATAGACCAAAAGAATTAGACCCTCAAATAAAGCGAAACAATGTAAAAAAATGGTGTACGTTTTATCGAAGAAACATAAATTTATATGCAAGTAGACATTTACAAATTAGATTACATCCATTCCAACACATAATGTTGTATTTAATGGGTATAAGCCAAGTATTTTTTGCAATATGTAGCCGTGGTCTGAGCAAAACGTTCATTGTAGGACTTTTCGCAATGTGTAAATGTCTATTATATCCATATAGCGAAGTTCATTTAACTTCTTCTACTATTTCGCAAGCTACGAAAATGGTAAAAGATAAAATGGAAAATGAGCTTTGTAAAAAACTTTCACCCATATTGAAATATTATTATGAACATGATTTAATTAAATTTCACTATGGTAAAGATGAAATATGGATAGAATTTGTTATGAACGGGTCTAAAATGTGGGTAGACCCTGCCGCAGATTCAGCTAGAGGTGGTCGTGCGACACTTCTCATATATGAAGAATGTAGGCTTCTTAAAAAAGGAATTATTGACTCTGTATTTGAAAAAATGGCTCACCCTAGACAAGCAATATTCTTAACATTGCCCGAATATGCTGGTGACAAAAGATGGATTGAAGAATGTCAATCTGTATATATTACATCTGCTCGTTTTAAAAGCGAATGGTTTTGGAATACATTTAAAACAGTAGTACAAGAATGTTATACAAATACAAGAATACCTTATAATTTTTTTGCTGGGGATATTTTCTTATCTATTTGTTTTGGTCTAAAGACCATATCGGACTATTTTAAGTCTAAAAAGACAAGTGGCGAACTTGACTTTAGGATGGAAGATTTGAATGAAATGGTTGGAGAAGCTGAAAATGCGTTCTTTAGCCATGATTTATTAAAGAAAAATCAAGTATATAGAAAAGCATATAAATTTCCTACTATCAATGATATATATGAAGGAAATGATTTAAAGAATCGTAAGAAACAAGAAAATGAAATACGATTACTTTGGATTGACTTTGCTTTTTCTAATACAACTGGTAAAGAAGAAAACGACCAAAGTGTTATTGGGTGCACCTCTTTAATAAAAAAAGATGGAAAGTATAGAAGAATCATAGATTATATCACAACTCATCAAGCAAGTGATTCATATGGTATGGATTTAAAGATAAGAGAGATGTTTTGGGATTATCAAGCGGATTATATAGTTTTAGATTTAAGGAATGGTGGGGAAGTTTGTTATACGGACTTAACAAAACCAAGAGAACATCTAAACAGAAATTCACATGATTGGAATGAACATGGATTTACTATAGCTCTTGAAAATGCTTATCAAACTTCTACGCAACAAAAACTTGATGATTTAAAATCTAGGACAGTAGATCCACAAGCTATTCCATGTATTATACCTATGATTGGTACGGAAGAGTTAAACAATAATATGTGGTTAGACCTACAAAAAAAATTAAGGGACGAAGAAATAGATTTACTTATTGAAGATATAGAATTTGAGCAAAAATTTGAAGAAACAAAGGAATATTTTACTTTAACTGACGAAGAAAAAATGAGAATAAGATTACCTTATGTTATGACTATGGCTTTAATAAATGAAGCGATAAATCTTTCTCAAGATTGGAGAAATGGTAAAGTTCATTTGTCCGAACCTCGTAGTGGAACTAAAGATATTATTGTTTCTTTTGCTTATGGAAATTATGTATCTTCTCTTATCATAAACAAATTAGAACAGAATGAAAATAATGATGATGAAGTCAATCTTGATGATTGGCAATGGTTAGCAGAATAGAAAGGAGAAAAATGTCCGACATGGAACATAAAGAATACCTTTCTGAGCAAGAGTTAGACCAAGTGCTACAATTTGCTCAAGGTTTATATAATGGCTTTGGTGGGTATGGATTTTACACTCCTTTCTCTCAAAACCAAAACTTACTTGCTTTAAATAACAATGGTCAAAAACCAACACAAGAAAAATTATCTAAAGCATTAGAAACCGCACCTTATGATTATGGCTCGTTGGCATCATATTCTGAATTTATGGAAATTTGGGATGCGATTTATGCTAAGACTTTAAGATATTTTGGTGGGTTACTTTCTTTTGATTTGTCTTACACTTGTAAGAACATTAAGAACCCAAGCGATTATAATTCAAAAGAATATAAAGATGATATTAAAAGGGTTCATAAGTTTCTTGATAACTTTGACTATAAAACAGAATTTGACAAAGTTGTTAAGCAAATGTTAAGAACCGAAACGTGTTATACATGGTTTAGAGACTCATATGAAGACTTAAATAGCCCTATTGATATTGACAGTGATGAAGGCAAAATTCGTAGGAATGAAAAGTTTTCATTACAAATGATGCCACAAAAGAACTGTATGTTGACTGGATATTTTAATTGTAGTCAATTATTATATGACTTTGATATTAACTATTTCCTTAATGGAGATGTAGACATTAACTTGTTTGCTCCTGCCTTGAAGAAGAAGTTCAAAGAATCATATGCTAATGAAAATGGAGAATATATTCCGTCTGCTCAATTAAATTATAGGAATGGTTCTTTTGCTAATTGGGTACAATGCAGTCCTAATGACGGCGCTTATGCGTTTAAGTTTGATTTAAGCAATTTTAGACAAGTACCCCCTTTAATTGCTTTATTAAAGAGTTGTTTAAATAATGATGAAATTGAAGATTTGCAAAAAAATAAAGATATGGTTTCCGCTTATTTATTATTAGCCGGTGAAATCAAAACTATGGACACTGATAAAAGTGGAAATAAGTCAAATCAATTTTCGATAGACCCTAAAACCATGGGAAAATTTATGCAACTTGTTAAATCGGGTCTTGCTGATAAAGTAAAGCCTTTAGCTTTACCATTAGAAGATATTAAAGGCTGGCAATTTACAGACAGTAATCCAAGTATGGTTGAAAAGCAATATACTGCAACTGCCGCACAAGGGGCAAGCGCAAGCACAATGATTTATACAACAACTAAAATGGCACAATCAGAACTTGAAAATGCTATTTATGCAGATTATTGTTTTATGAAACCTTTATATGAGCAATTTAATCAATTCCTTAATTTCTATGTAAATAAGAAAACAATAAAATATAAGTTTGAGTTCTCTTTTGATGGACTTAATAGACCATGGGATAGAAAGCAAAGGCAAGAAACTTTAAAGAATTTTGCAGATAAAGGGATTGTATTAGATGCAACTCAATGGGCTAGTGCTTATGGAATGAAGCCACAAGCATTTCAACGTAGTTTAGAGTGCGCTCATAATGATACTACATTTATTAGTAATTTAACTATGATGTTAAATGCTAACACAATGCAATCAAGTGGTGAAGATAATGTAGGTGCGCCAAAGAAAGATTCTTCTGAAAGGTCTGATAAGACAGAGGAAGTTTCTGATTATGTAGATTAGGAGGGTTGAAATGATTATAAGACAAACTCCTAAAGATAAGGATAAATATATTGCTGTGAATAGTGATACAAGTAATGTATTGCATGAGCATGGTTTTTATCCTAAGTATATAGATAATGAATTTATATATTATGTAAAAAGTAAAGAACTAATTGAATTTATGTCAATGGAGGGTTTATAATGCAAGAATATATAAAGAAGTTCTCTGTTGACGATGTTCAAATGTATAGAGAACAAAATGAAGACCCAGATTTTGCCGTTGTAGAAATTTATGCTTTGGCAGAGGGTAACAATATCCATAAAAATCCTTTTTCAAGAGAAGTTCTTGAACGTGATGCTGATACTTTTAAAGGAAAATTTATTATAGGAAAATATGATAAGTTTACTAAAGACACAGAATCGCATGAGATAGAACAATCAGTGCTTGGCTATGTTCCACCTAATGAAGAAGTGGAATTTAGAATGAAAGAAGTAGACGGTGTTGAAAAAGAATTTGTTGTGGTAAAAGGTTTACTAAGCAAAATCTATGCAAAAGATGTTGTAGATATGTTCCGTAGTAAAAATGAAAGAACTGTAAGTTGTGAATTTTCTTGTAGTACAGAGTATGATGAGAATGAATATGGAAAAGCTGTAGATGAATTTGGTGTTGAATTAAATATTGATAATCCAGTATTGAGTTATCATATCCATGGAATTACCGTATTAGGACTTCGTTATAATCCGTCTGTAGCTGGGACAGAAATTAAAGTTAAGCAATTTGCAGAAGAATCATTACAATCTCACCCAGTAGATAAGTCTAAAGAAGCTGTTGATATGGGAGATTGGAACGGAAATAAAGCAAAAGATGATTTATTAAAAGAAAAGAATTTTAAGACTGTTGCTAAAAGTGTATGCTTACTTTTAGAGGATGGTTGGGAAGAAAAAAGAAAAGGTTCTTTAAAATATCCAGTTATGAACTTAAAAGATGGTAAATGGGTATATAATGCAGAGGGTCTTTCAAGTGCTAGAGCTTATGGAGAACAGCATGACTCTAGTGTAGCTGAAAAAGCAATTTCCATTCAAAAACGATTGGGATTATATAAAGATGACAAGGAGGACACTATGTCAAGCGAAAAGAAGTTTGCTATAGATATTGGAAATCTTTGGTGTACCATTTATAATGTTTTGGAAACAAAATACCCAGATGATGACTACGGTTCTATTTATAGAATTGAAGGAATTTATGAAGAAGGTACTCAAAAATTTGCTATAATCTATAAAAAAGACGAAACTACAATGTACAAACTTGATATTACTATTGAAAATGATAATATTGTATTGGGTGAAGATATTGTGGAAGTAGAAAAAACTTATGTTGAGCAAGGCAATGTTAAAAAGTTCTCTGATGGAAACATTGACAGTAAGTATAAATTATTTAATGATGCTGAAAAGGATGTTGTTATGGAAGAGAAAGAAAAAAATAAAGAAATGGCTCAAGATAATAAGGAAGAACAACCTAAAGAAGAGGAAACTAAAGAAATGGGTTGTGACGAAACAAAAGCAATGGCTGATGAAGAATCTAAGGAAGAAGTGAAAGAAGAAAAGCCTCAAGAGGAAGAAAAGAAATTTTCCTTAGATGCTTATGTTGACCAAGTTGCTATGTTAGCAATGCTTGAAAAAGAAACAGAACAAAATAAGGAGTTAGCAGAAAAGGTTATGAAACAAATGTCTGCTAATGAGATTGTTGAGAAGTTTATTCAAATGTCTAAAGAAAATGCTGAATTAAAGGCTGAAAAGGAAGCTAATGATACTGAAAAGAGAGATAAGAAGTTTTCTGCGATTATGGCTTCTGTTAAGGAAGACCTTGATGAGAAGAAATTTTCTGAACTTTCCGAAGAAGGTAAAAATCTTTCTTTAGGTGAACTTGGTGCTTTTGAAAATAAGGTAAAGGCATTTGCTTATGAAGCAACTAAGAACAAACCAAAACAAGATGATGACGGTATTATGAGATTTGCTGGTGTTAGTGAATCTTTAAACAATCAAGTCACAGAAGATGTGTTTGATAGAATTTCTAAAATGTAAACAAGGAGATTAAAAAATTATGGCTAAAAATGGCGTTTTAATTGAATCTATGATTCAAGCAAAGAATATTGACGCTCTTAATAGAAGCGTTATTTGTGCTGGTGCTGATGTAGCTGGTGGCGGTCTTATTAAACTAACTGCTCCTACAGTTCAAGGAGAAGATAGATGGACAGCGGCAGTTCCTAGTGCTGGTAATTTGGGTGGACTATGGGTTGCTTATAATCCTTCTGTAAAGTATACCGAAGTAAATGGGAAATTATATGCTGGTCTTTCTGCTGATGACAGAGATTATACCAATATTAAGGGACATACATTTGATGCGTTTAAGCCTGTTGCAAATGTAGATGAAATTGTAGTTACAGCAGAATGTATTGATGATGCAAGCAATGTAGTTGTTGGTGACATTCTTGAAGCAAAAGCAGGCCAAACAACTTATACAAGAGTTGCCGCTGACACAGGCGCAACCGCTGGTTCTACTGCATTTAAGGTAGAATGGGTTGGTTATGTAAACTTCCCTCAAGCTGGTATCGGTGACGAGAAAGTTAAAGTATATAAGGCAATTTGTGTACAAGAATAATAGACGAAAGGAAAATATTGAATTATGGAATTTATGAATGTAAAGGCATTTTCCGCAATGTCTAAAGATTTATATGATGCAATGAAAGAGTATTCTCGTAATTTCAATAATGAGAGAAAGGGTGTAAAGGCTTTTGCTGAACACTCTAAGGATGAAATGGGAACTCTAATCAATAAAGCTTTTGCTATGGAAGTAGCGAAGCAAAGCGGAATGGCACTTCCTTCTGATATGGGGAATAAGACAGAAGTAAAGCGTTATGCTGAAAACCCTATGGTTAAGTATTTTGCTAATCAAATCCGTGACGTGATGATTGATATGATTCTACCCGATGTACTTATGACTGGCTCTGTAAGATACTTTGCTGATTTTAAGTATGCTGATCTTGGGGACACTATTAAGTTTGATATTAAGTCCAATTCTCTATTTACAGTATCTAAGGCTGGATGGAGACAACGTACTACTAATCAACAAAAGACCTTTAGAACTACTGTAACTATGGAAGGTGAGAACCATGAAGTTACCATTGGGGCAACTTTGTTTGAAATTCTTACTGGTCAAGCATTTGTAGCAGAAGAGGTTATGAAAGTTGGTCTTTCTATTGAAAGAAGTATGCTGTTTGATGCTTATGACGCATTTACTACTTCTGCAAATGCACTAACTGGCAATCTTCAAGTGACTAACTATTCTGAGAAGTCTCTTATTAAGTTATGTCAAACTATTACTGCTTACAACCAAGGTAGAAAGGCTGTAATTCTTGGAACGCCCGTTGCACTTAAGAGTGTTCTTCCTAGCAACAACAATTACAGATATTTGCTTGATGATGAATATGTTCGTCTTGGACATCTTCAAACATTTAATGGATTTGATGTAATTCCTATGGAACAAGTAGCAGATGATACTAAGGGGGATTATTCTCTTAAGTTAGCAGATGATAAGATTTACGTTGTATCTCCTGCATCTGATAAGATTGTTAAGATTGGTGTATTTGGTGGAACAGTATCTCATACTGATGGAAACTATGACAATGCCAATAAGATGATTGAAACTACTGTAGAAAAAGCATGGAACGTGGCTACCGTGACAAATTCCGTTGCTGGTGTAGTATCTGCTCTTAACTAATTTTTAGTTAAAATAAATTGAGGGAGTTTTATTGCTCCCTTGTACATATTAAATGATAATTAAGGAGATTTTTATATAAATGGCAGAAGAAACTAAAACAACTTCAACTAGAGGAAGAAAACCAAAAGCCAAAGTTGAAGAAGGTAAAATTGAAAAAGATGCTATTGATTTAGAATTGGAACAAAAAGATGACCAATCTGAGTTGATTAAGCAACTTATGGCTCAAATTGAAGCTCAAAACAAAGCAATGGCTGAATTGCAATCTAAAGTCAACACTCAACCTACAATTATGGTTCAAAAAGAAAGTAATTTAGGTGGAAAAAAGATTAAGTGCATCAATTTAATGCACAGTGTTGTAAATATATCAACTGAACCAGACGGATTAGGAAGAGTTTATACTTTTGAAAAGTATGGTGATTACAAAATGATTAAATTTGATGATTTATCAGATATTGTATCATCTTATCCTTATACAATGGAAAATGGTTTGATTTATATTAGTGATAGAGAAGCAGTTGAAGAACTTGGTCTATCGGAAGAATATGACAAACTGTATACAAAAGAAAGAATGGATAGGGTTGTTTATCTTAGAGAGCAATCTGACGTTGATATTTTTCTTGGCATGGAAAAGAATATGCAAGAATCGACAGCTATGGAAATTGCCAAACTAATGAACCTTAATGAAAGAATGGATTACAATTATCTTAGAGAAATTAAGGAAAGAACTGGAATTGATATTGAGCAGGTTGCTAAAGATTTAAAAGAAAACGAAAGAAAACCTGAATAAATAGTAATGGGAGTTGACTAACTCCCATGAGTACATAAAGGAGGTGGCAAGATGCGTGTGACATTTAAGGATGTGTTAAATAGGGCATATACCACATTATTCACTGATTATAAATTAGACAACCTAATTAAGATGGATGAGCAAGCATTTTACACTTTCTTAGGCGGTTTTTTGGTTAATGCTACAGACCTTTTTTCTGGAACGTTGACCGATTTATCATACCATTCAGAAGTAATAAAAGATGAAAATGGCAATGATAATATTGAATATGTATTTGATGCTGATTTATCAAGTAAAGAAGTATATATTCTTTGTCTTGGTGTAGCATTAGGTTGGTATAAGAAAGCATTAGATGATGTAACTCAATTTAAGTTGCATTTGTCAAGTAAAAATTTTAAAAACTTCTCCGAACAAGCCAATATTTCCAAACGATTAGAAAGACTTGGGGCAATGGAAGAAGAACTTTCAGAAGCTATTACTGCATATCAACTTAACAATTTTGATAAATTACCCTTCTTTGGAGGTGCTTAATGTTTAATTTTAATGTAAAAAATTATTTAGACAAAATAGTACAGACTCCAAAAGAATATTATCAAGGTCTTGTTCAAGCTACAATAAATGACCAATGGATAAACACAACACAATTATTTACAATTAAAGAACAATCAGCTTTGCCATTTGTAGACGAATATACAGAATATGAAGCATGGGTTGATGTTATTTCAGATAACTTAATTAACACTTCAAAAGTATATTCAGACTTTGTTAGGGTTTTGTTTCAAGATATTGACCATAAACAGAATTATAAAGGTCAGTATTATAAAATGGCTTTAGATGGTGAGCATGAAGAATATTATATATGCTATGACCGTATGGGAACACTTGACCAAGTAGCTGATTTTAGTTGTGTTCGGTGCAATAATGTATTGACTTGGATTGATGAATATGGTAAAATAGTTGAGATGCCTTGTTATTTAGGAACAGACATTAGTTCTACAAACAATTTAATTAACAAAGATGGTACTGTACCCAACACAAGATTGATTATTCTTGTGCAAGCTAACGACTATACTATGTCCATTGTTAAGAATCAAAGATTTATGTTCCAACATTCGACCGCATTTAAGGTGGAAGAAGCAAACAATTATATGCGTGAAGAAGGTACAGATGGTCAAGTTACTTGTGTTAAAATTTATGTAGATTATAGTGCTTTGTTGCCAAGTGACAATAAAGAGTTGAATATATGTGATTATTACAAGGTTGATTATACATTAAAGATTGACCAAGGCAATATTGAACAAACGCAAGGATTTAAAGGTAAATTAACAGCAACAGTTAAGAATGGAACTGATGTTATAGATGTACCTTTAAAGTGGTCTACAAGCGATTCTGACGTTGTTGAAATTGATGAGCAAGGAAATTATCAAGTTATAGGAGAAATAGGCTCTATAGGGCAAATAACGTGTTTTATGGCTGATAATGAAAGCATATATAACACGATAACAATTAAAATTGTGGATGACTATTTACCCGAAAAGAAAATTGTTATCAATCCTAACAATATCACAGAATTGAATCAAGGTCAAATAATTGATTTTACTTGTGGTGTGTATATTGAAGGAGAGAAACAAAACGAGATTGTAACTTGTATGTCAAGTGGAGCAGATGTATATTCTTATACATTAACAGAAACACTTGATGGATATAAACTTACTGTGAGGCAAGAATCTGATAATGATTTGGTTTTAACTTTTAGTGCTGACGGTTGTGATGACGTTGTAATGGCAATCGAATTATTAGGATTGTTGTAGGAGGAAAATTATGTTAGCGAATGAAAATAATTATATGGCTTTTAATAATTTTTCAGAGATACCAGACTTCCCCTACAAAATTATTGAAGTGTTATTGACAGATACAAGTCAAGACGCAGAAGATTTTTGGAAATTGCTTAAATATACAGAAGTTAATGCACTAAAACAGAAAAATCTTACATTAAAAGAGAAAAAGGCAATGATATGGCAAGGAGAAAGCATTGAACAAAATTTTAATGTGTTCTTAAAACCTTTGATTGGGTCTGCTATGGACAGTGCTGAAGCCCAAACACAGTTAAGATTATATAGATATAATACAATTCCTACAACACAGTTTGAAGCGATAGTATGTTTTGAGGCAGACTTTGTTACAAATGAAAAGACTTCGTTAGTAAGAAGAAATAAAATCTTGTGTGAAAGAACAGATGTTATGGAAGCATTATTCTTGTCTGTTATGAATGGAAGAGATATTGAAATTGGTAGTGGAGTATTTCAATTCAATAGAGAATTAAGTAGGTCTTGTAATAGTCAATTAAATATTGGCAACTCTAAATCGTTCTATGGTCGTAGTTTGATATTAGCATTACAATTTGTTGGTGCTGATAGTGGAGGTAGCTGTGGTTGATTTAGAAACATTAGAATTGAATTATTTTGTAAATATGGATAATGTACCATATGAATTAAAAGATGGTGGTTTGATTTATATTAAACCTATTTTAGTGAAAGATTATTCACGATATTCATGGGCGAAAGAAATTTTGAGTATAGAGAAGAATGAAATAAATGACATTGGAATTATTCAAATGTCTTATCTTGAATTTCTTATCAAAAAAATATTCGCAATGAACAAAGAATCAGAAGATAAACTAAGATGGTTAATTAAATTGTGTATGGATGAAGATTATGTTGCATTTGTAGATAATAAGATATACATATGTGAGCAAGATACGACAATTAAAGCAATTATCAGACCAAAAGAATTTGACGATATTTCAAAGATAATTCAATCACAAAATGACCCAAATTATGATGACAGATATGTTTCACCAGAAGTTAAAGAATTGATGCAAGAATATTATAAAACAAAATATAGTAATATCACTTCTCCAACTTTAGAAAAGAAGAAAGCATTTGTATCAAGTAAGACAAGCAAAACATTTAAAGAATTAAATGAATTACCTTATCGTGAATTTGAATTGATATATGACGCTTGCAAAGATAGTGAAATATATATAGGGCAGAAGATTATACAAGGGTCTTATAAATATGATGTAAAAGAAGATATTAAGCACCCATTATTTGTACCTAAGAAAGACCCATATGAAGAATTGTTTACAGATACTTCTACATTGGCAAGTAAAGGTATTAGTGGTGCTGAAAATCTAACTGCAATGAACTTACAAGGAGAACGATAATGTATAGAATTATGCTATTAAAAGAAGCAAAAGAGAATTATGGCTCTTTGTATGCTTTCAAAACACAAGTGGTAGATGGTGAAACAAAACCATTAGAATTTTCAACAGAATTAGAATTAGATAACTATGTTGAAGATTTATTAAATAACAAGGGTTATGCAAAATCTGATTTTATTATTGTAACAGTAAAAGATTATGATGTAAGTACAGATATTGCTTGACAAATAGAAAATTAGAAGAATGAAAAAATATAGGAGGATATTAAATTATGTCTAAATTTGTATTAGCTTCCGTTGGTACAGTTCAGTTTTTTGACCAATCTAGCGGAGACTTAATTGTAACAAGTAAGACATTAGTAGATAGTGGTATTAACTTTTCTGTGACGGCAGAAGATATTCGTGGGGGTATGGCAAACGCTCTTTTAAGTCGTTACCTACATGATTCTGCAATGGCTCTTACATTGACAGACGCTTTGTTTGATTTCAGTTATATGGCATTGAACGTTGGAGGGACAATTCAAACTGGTGCAGATGTTCTTACATTAGAGCAAGTTACTACAACTGTAGCAAATAAAATTACAGTAAAATATACACCTCAAAAGTTTGGTAATTTTGGTGTAATTGGATGGTATTCTTTACCATCAGAAGATAATTGGACTACAATTACTTTTAACCCAGATACTAAAACTGCAAATGTAGCTGACCTACCACAAGGAACAACTGTTTGTGTTAAGTATACTAAGACAGATGCAAGTGCTGAACAATTTACTGTAAGTTCTGCATTTATTCCTGCTCAAGTATATGGTGTACTCACATTGCCTTTGTTTAAGGCTGGCACAGACGTTAAGCAATTTTCAAATAGCTCTAAGGTTGGCGAAGTTCAAGTAGAAATCCCTAACTTTATGTTTGATGGAACTATGGAACTTGCATTAACATCTGCTGGAACTACAACCACACCTTTAAGTGGTAATGCTCTTGCAACATTTACAGGTCTTGAAGGTTGTGATTCTAATGATGGTTACTATGCTAAGTTAAAGCAAATTACCTATAACAAAGATGAATTTGCTGATGTAAAGGCTATTGTTGTAGCCGATGCTAATGTAGAATTAAAGGCTACGGAAACACAAACTTTACAAGTATATGCTATTTATAGTGGCATTAAAGCCCCCAAACTCATTGACAATTCAAAATTAACCTTCACCAGTAGCAATGATACTTATGCTTCTGTTGATGCAAAAGGTGTAGTTACTGCTAATGCAGAAGGTCATGCGGATATTGAAATTGTGGTAAAAAATAAAAATACATTGATGACTGCCGCAGTTGTAGATGTTCAAGCATAAAAATAACTAAGTTGAAAAGGAGGGTCTTTATGACTCTCCTTAATTAAAAAGACTTGACAAAAGTTAAAAGACGAAGTATAATATATTTATAAGGTTGATGGATAATCAATAAAGTGCAATTAGTTAAATATATAAATTTGCTAATCCTACCTTCAAAAAAAGAAGGAGTTTATAAGTATGTTATTAACAGAAGAAGTTGAAGTTCCGTATGGGTCTAAGACTCATACATATTATGAAGAATTAGGTTATTATTTTGAAAAAATAGAAACAAAAAAGCCTATTTTAAGAAATAGAAATGGCAAAATGGTAAGAGACTATCAAAAACAAATAAAACACTTACCTGCCATTGTTAAGGTAAAAGATTTATCATATGGAAGTAGTGTAAAAGTAGAATGTAATTGTGACAGATGTGATAAAATAATGACAATGTGTTATTGCACATATAAAAAAATTAATCATAATGGAAAAACGTATTGTCAAAGCTGTGCTAATTTATTATTTCATTCAGGGGAAAATAACGCTAGATGGAATTTTAACAAAACAAAAGAAGAACGTGAATTACAAAGAAATTCAAGTGAGTATTTTATGTTTTGCAAGAATGTATTAAATAGAGATGCATATACTTGTCAATGTTGTGGTTCTAAAAACAATATTCAAGTTCATCATCTCGATGGATATGACTGGTGCAAAGAAAAAAGAACAGAAGTTGAAAATGGGATAACATTATGCGAAATTTGTCATAAAAATTTTCATATGATATACGGAAAAGGTAGAAATACTAAAGAACAATTTGAAGAATGGCTTAATAAAACAATAAATGATTTATCTGTTAAAAATAGTAAATTATTTGTTTGTAAAATTGCTTATTGTGCTGAAACAAAAGAATTTATATATAATATACAAGACTATTGTAGAAAACACAATTTAGACCCAAGCACAATATATAATTGTTGTAATCATAATAAAAGTTTATCCTATAAAGGGAAACATTACTTTTGGGTAGATGAATTAAACGAGTGTAATATAGAAGAAGATGCTATAAGATTAGCAAAAGAAATAGAAGATAGAAAAATTGAAACAATGTATCAACAAAGAAAAGATTCAGCAAAAGCAAGAAGTAAAGAAGTTGTTCAATTAACAAAAGATAATGATTTTGTGAAAAAATACGAATCATTATGTTCTGTAAAACAATATGGATATAGTGTTGGAGCTGTTTCAAATTGTTGCAATAAATTAAAAAATCATAAAACTCATAAAGGGTGTAGATGGGTTTTTGCAGAAGAATATTATAATGATATATAGAAAGGTGGCTTATGAATGAATTATATGTCAAATATACCTCAAATGGGAGCATATAATAATATTGGGATGAATAATAATATTCCACAATTTTCTCCTCAAATGAATATGTATCAATCTCAACAAACGCAACAAATTCAAAACAATCAACAACAAAATAATGGTACTCCGTTTATAATGGTATCAAATATGAAAGAAGCTAAAGAAAAGATTCTTCCATACGGTAGCACGGTTTGGATGCGTGACGCAAGTGAAAATTATCTGTATGTCAAGGGAATATCTTTAACGGGTGACCCCTCATTTCATGTATTAAAGGTTGAAGATGTGACAGACCAAATGTTAAACAATAATGGTCAAACTCAAAACAATAATCAATTTGTTCAAATCCAAGATTTTAACTTATTAAATCAAAAGGTTGAACAGTTGCAGAATAGTGTGAACTATTACAGTGATATTTTAAATAAGGTAATGACTCCGACTCAACAAGTAGTTGAAGAACCTAAAAAGGTCGGTAGACCTCCAAAAACTGAGAAAGTTGGTGAGGTAAATGGCTAATTTTTGGGATTCTATAGGTGGAGCTAAACCACAATTACAAGGTAATAATTTTAATTTACAAGGATTTTTGAAATTTGCTCAAGAAATGAAGGGCAAAGACCCTAATGTGGTATTACAACAAATGATACAAAATGGTCAAGTAACACAAGACCAAGTAAATAATGTAAAGCAACAAGCACAAGGAATAGAACAAATGTTGAAAACATTAGGAGTTCGATTATAAAATAGAAAGGTGGCAAAGAAACATTAGTTACATTTCCAAGTAACTGATAAAATGAAATGAAAAGATTATATGTAGTTTACAACGCTACATTAGGTATGCTTAAAGGAGGTGTATCTAGTGTTAATTTGTAAATATAGATTATATACAATCTCTAGTGCATCTCTTTTAGATATATAATATATCTATATAATGGGTGCGCAACATTATGTATGGTGTATTAACAACTAATAAACTATATTTTATAATGTAAAGGAGATTATAACATGGCAATGGATGGAAACGGATTAAGCGTAGCAGATGCAATGGCTTTAGCAAATGGAAGAGATGGTGGCGGTCTATTCGGAGGCGGCACAAGTGGTGGTATTCTAGCTCTTATTATCATCTTCGTACTTTTGTTCGGTACGGGAAGCGGTTTTGGATTCGGTGGTAATGGTGCAGCAGCAACTCAAGCAGATATTCAAAGAGGCTTTGATACACGAACAATCGTTTCTAAACTGGACGGAATTACTAACGGAATTTGTGATGCAAGTTATGCTAATGCTAATCTTATTAACAATGTAAGGTTTGATACTATGCAAGGCTTTAACAGTGTAAATCAAGGCATTGCTAATTTAGGTTATGAGCAACAAAATTGTTGCTGTACCACTAACCGCAATATCGACAGCTTAAAGTATGAAAATGCACAAAACACTTGTGCAATTGTAAATGCTATTCATGCTGATGGCGAAGCAACAAGAGCTTTAATGCAAGCTAACACTGTTCAAGAACTTAGAGATAAGCTACAAGAACGTGATAACACAATTTCTAACTTTATGCAAAGTCAAGGGCTTTTAACCGCACTTGGTAGATACGTAACCAATCCTCCTTGTTATCAAGGTTACAATGGATATGGGTACGGATATGGTTGTGGATGCAACACTGGCGTAACCGTAGCATAATAAACAGACATTCAATAAGGGTGTCTGAAACATGACACCCTTTAAAGAAGGGAGAATATCATGTTAGAAGTTGGAAACACAAGTACAACAGCTTTGACAGCTAATGCAAAAATTCCATTTACAACAGTGTTCTTTAACACTAACAATAGGACTTCTTTTGACTCTGCGAACAACGCATTAGTCATTAAAAGGCGTGGAATTTATAAGGTTGGCGGTAGTTTTGTTTTTACAGCTACTGGTGCAGGAAATGTATCAATTTCCATGTATGTAAATGGAGCTTCTGAACCTACTGCTGTATCAACTTTTACTGCTATAGCTGGTAGCAGATATACTTTTACCATTCCATCAAAATATATTAAAGCAATCCCATCTGTAAGCGGAAGTACAATTCCTATTACTTTCGTAGTGAGTGCTGATGGTACTTTAAATAGTGCTAATGCTTATGTGTATTACAATGAAACTGTAAATGAGCAATAATAGACAATGGGAAGCTCTTGACACTTTAAGTGTTATTAGCTTCCTTATTGGTTGGTTTAACTTCTTTGAGAATGTTGACCAATCAACTATACAAGATGCTATACAAGATGCAGTAAGTGATATACATGAGCATTTAGAAGAGCAAGACAAAAAGATGGATGCTATAATAGAAATGTTAGGTGGTGAAAGTCAGTGAAAGATAGAGAAATAATCGAAAAATATATGAAGTCTTTGAAAGAAGAACTTTGTATGTATTCCGAAAATCTGTCTGAAAAGACTCTTCCTTATATTGATACTTTAAAGTGTCGATATAATAAATGGGAAAAGGATTTATGTAAACTTGACGGAACATGGGTCAAGAAAGAAAAACATAAAGATGACAGAGAACGAACAGATATTGAAGAAACAGAAATAGACGAAAAATTGTATGATGCTGTAGATGAATTTGCTGACTATAAGAAGTATAAAGATGAGTACAAGAAGACTGGAAGTAATGACAGTTTAGCTATGTCACATCAAGAACTTGGACACTTCTTAATTAACCTTAAAGATATGTTCAAGGAGCTTAATGAGCACAGTAAAGACAATACAGAAGAACGTGCTATGGTTAAAAGCACAATCAAAGAAATATATCAACTTTTTAGTTAGTGAGGTGTAATATGATAATCATACAAAACATTTCTCACGACATAAAAGAAAAGATACATGACGCTGATAAAGATATTCGTAAGGCTGTTGACCTTAAATACGAATATCCAAGTTTAGCAAATGATTATTATGAGTTCTCAGTAGAACGGATGCAAGAAGCTATGGATTTACATTCAGAAGTGGTTAAAATCATTGACGAATATAGAAAAGAAAATGGTGAACCTCCTACTACTATGAGCACTCTTTGGGATTTTTCTCATAAAATAATCATGGAAGAAGCAGACGATGTTAAGATATTACAAGAGCATTACAAAAAGCTGTAATGCCAACAAGGGGTAGTTTAGGCTATCCCTTTTACATATATAAGGGGCGAGGTAATACTTGCCCCTACTAAGGAGTGAGAATAAATATGTGCCAACATATGTATTATAAAGATGAAACAGAATATTTTCCAAGACTGTATTGTAACATTGATGATAAGATATGTATATATGCTAAACAGTGTTTAAAGGAAAATAAATTCGTACCAAATGGAAATTTATGGAAGGAATGTTACAAGATGATTGAAGATAAAATTAAAGAAATCCCACAAGGTTCTTATTATGTGCAATCATATAGACCGAACAGAAGTGGTAAATTATTCTTATATGTTGTAATCAATGACCATGTTGAAAAGATACCAACAGAATTAACATCTATTGACCAAGATTATGTATATCTTAAAGAAGGGCTTGACCGATATGAAGTTTCTCTTACACCTTTTAAGGTAACTAGAAAGAAATAGGATGAAAAGGAAAGCAATAAAACAAGGTGAGGTTTGGATGTGCAATTTGCCTAAAGGCGAAGATTCAGAGCAAATGGGTGTACGACCATGTTTAGTAATGAGCTTGGATATTAGAAACGAAACAAGCTCAAACGTGTTTGTATTCCCCATAACCCACGCCAAGAAGAAAGATCAACCTTGCCATTATATGTTATACAAAGAGCATTATCCATTCTTTACATATAAGGAAAATACTGTATTATGTGAAGAGGGTAGAAGTATAAGCAAGAATAGATTAGATAGATGTATAGGTGTTATCTTTGAAAAGGACTTAGTTGAAATATTAAAGTGTAAAGAATTTGTATTTGTTGAAAAAAATGATTGACAGCCTTCTTTCTTTGTGGTATAATAAGACCATATTAAAGAAAGGAGGCTGTAGAATGATTAAGAAATTCATTGTGTCTTTATCTTCTATCATTGGTATATCTTGCATTGTATACTATACAAGTAAATATTATATTGAAAGACAACTATGCTTTACAGATAACATGCTCATTCCTTGGACAATTATATCCTCTTGTATCATCGTTGCCTTAATAATTGGTCTATTTTCTTTATGGAAAGTAGATAAGATAGAAAGACAGAATAATGAAATGAAATCAATATTGCTAAAGTTGACAGAAGATTCAGAAGAATATTATGATTCATTATGTCACCACTTGCAAAATAGTAGAGAATTAAGTTTAGATATTTTTGACAAAATGCAAGAAAGGAATTAGTGATGAATCAGCAAAAATGGTTTAGCCGTAACAACTTTAGCGACAACTATGATTATGCTGAAAAGGTGCTAAAGAGGTTTAATCTTGACAAGTATCATTTTGCCTATGATAGTGGTGAATTAGCTTTATTGATTGAAAGTGGATTAAAGAAATATAAGGTGGTAGCTGATGAAGTGGAATGTTTGATGAAGATTTATAGGTGTGATGTTCATGTAAACTTTGGCAAGCACACCAAAGAAAACTTGATACTCAAAAAGACGTTTAATGACGATTGCATATGGAATAGTATCAAGTGGATTGCAAAGGATTCAAAATTGTAATCGTACATAGTTTTTCCTCTTGACTTTTCCTCCTTTATATGGTATAATGTATATATCAAATAAAGGAGGAAATTTATTATTATGTTAAGAGAGATTGTAACTGATTTTGTGTTGTTTAGTTTTGTAGAAGGACTTTTATATGCAATGTTCTTCAACAGAGTATGTAAATGTAAGAAATTTAATTTATTTGAAATTATTGTAATGAGTATAGGAAATTGTGTGGTGTCTTGTTTGTTCTCACCACTTATCTATCAGATTATTATGATAGGTTGGATGGCATTTTGTTTATACATAAAGAATAGAACAGACCGTACAACATTTCAATATGTTAAGTATAGCTTTTTAGTTATGATTGGACAGTTAATAATTAAAGGAATTGGTATGATGTTTTATGAGTTTATATTACATATAGACTTTATAGAACAATCAAAATTTATTGTGTTTTGTATGATGATACCAATGAGGATAATTCAGTTATTATCCATTATTATAATAGGAGGATTCAACATGAAGGGTTGGTTCGGCGGCGTAGTTCGTAAGTAATTACAACTAAAACAAAAGGTCTTGTCGGTTCTTCCTAAGAACCGAAGTACATAGAAAAGGAGTGTTGATATGTTAGACAAACTACAGTTGTTCTTGAAGTCTAAAATTGGTCAACCTTGGGCTTATTATATAACTTGCTTTGTCTATCTTATATTAACATTTGGTGGACTAATAGGTATAGGTTATATATTTGGTGTTTGGTGGCAAATGGCTTTAATTGGAATACTTATATCAATTTTAAGGTCGTACAGCTACGGATTCCATTGCCACACAAACGGTAAATGTTTTATCATTAGTTCAATAATTGGTATAATGTTCTCTATTATCTCACAGACTATTCCTATATGGGTAGTCTTTTTATTATGCTTATATTCTTGTGTAGATATTTACAAGAAAGCACCGATAGAATTAAATGCAGAACATGAAGGAAAAGATGAGGACTGGCATTTCAAAAGGGTTGTATTGATTATGACTATTTATATGGCTATTTCTCTTATAACATATTATTTTGGATTAGAACAATTATGTAAATGTGTATTATTAAGTCTTGTAATGACAGACTTATTACTATTTAAGAACCATAAAGAATATATATAGAGGGGATAGATATATGGAAGATAATCAAGAATTACACGACCTTAAAGCCAAGGTTAATAAAATAGAATATACAGAAATCAAAGAATTAAAAGATGAAATTCAGAAAGTAAAAATTGATCTTAACACAAATAATATTTTAACAAAGCAATGTATTGAAAGTAATGATAAAATGTCAAATACATTAGATACATTAAAGGACACAATGATTGAAGTGGCTCAAAGTGTTAAGGATAGTAATAAAGTAACATTAGAATTGGCTTCAACAGTAAAAGATTTGAATGATAAAGTAAAGAATGTTGAAAGCACAATGGATAAGAAATTTAATGAAGTAAATGAACGAATTGAAGTTATTGATGATAAAGGTAAATTTGATTGGATGCTATTTTTAAAGCATAACGCAGTTAGTATTTTGCTTGGAATAGGTGCTTTAATTTATGCTTTGTCACAACTTGGAATAAATCTATAATGGAGGTAATACATGGTAACAATAGCAAGGATTGGCGGTCAAGTTGAACAAGCAACCGCAGAATTATATGGTTTATCTATTGATAATAAGCCTATTAGTGATGATATTCCTAATGCTTCTACATTTTATGAGATGGACACAAAGATTGCATTTTTATATGATGCAGAAAATAAACAATGGTTAGAACAATAGGAGGGTAATATGGACATAATTGATATTGTTCTCTCAAAGAAATATACAGATAAATCATTACAAGGTATTACTGGCGCTTTAGATGGTAAGAATTGTACGATTAAATCAGCCACTAAAACCGATGGTGTCACAACTGTTATATTCGCATGGACAGCAGATGATGGGACAGAAAAGACAACAACCATTCAAGTTAATGATGGAAATAATGATTACGAAGATTTAATTAACAGACCCAAAATTGAAGGTGTTGACTTAATTGGTAATCTTACATTTGAAAATTTAGGCGTTGCAAGTGCTACTGATTTAGCACAAACAGATGGACATTTACAAGATTTGGCAGACTTAGTAGGTAACAAGGCTAATCTACCTATGCCAAATGAAACAGTAGTTGGTAACATTAAACATGTTGATACAAAGATTGATGGTCTAATTGATGATAATGCAACTGGAATAACTAAAACATTTTCAAGTGATAAGATTGCAAAGACCTTTGCTACACTTGAAGAAGTAAACGAACGTATACCCCAATATGAAATCATGCCTACTGCAACGGAATCTTGTGGTGGTCAAGTGGTTCAATTTATTGGAATAAGTACAAGTGACTATACACATGGATATTTTTATGAATGTGTTCAAAATGATGGAACATATAAATGGACAAACATAAAAATTCAAGAAAACACTATTACACAAGAACAATATCAAAGTATATTAGATAGATTAGTTGCTTTGGAAAATAAATAATAAACAGAAAGGAGGCTCATAGAAGTTGACAACGGATGATTATTTGTCTAAAATTAGCAAACGGTCTGACAGATTTGGTTCACAATTAAACAAACTTATGGATTTTTGTGGAGTAGATTGTTTAGTAGACGTTAGTTATGATATGGCAAAAATGTTTTACGAAAAAATGGTCAGAGAAAATATAGATGATAGTATTTAATGTTAGCTTCTATGAAGCTGATTATGGAGAGGTGGAAACATCTCTCCATTTTTTAATTTAGGATGGGTAAGACACCCATCCGTACATAGAAAGGGAAAGAATATTATGAAATTAAATAGGAATTACTTAACAAGCACTGAACTTATGGATATTGTAAAGGAATTAGTTCAACATGATAATGTAGTTGAAAGAGAAATTATCAAGATTGCTATGTTGGTTCAAATATTAACTGATTGTGAGAAAAAGGAAACTGCTAATGATTATTATGATGAATATGTTCAACAAAAAGATATAGATTTTGAAATTGATGTATGTAATGCCTATATGGTTGATAAATTAGTAGATAAGGAATTGTCCATTGACCATTTAGTAAAAGCATTTATGGAAAATTTAAGTAAGCAATTAAATGGATTTGACTTGAATGAAAGTATTGACGAACTTAAAGGTGTGATGAGTAATGGCAATAAATAGCTTTGCTGGATTGCAAGCACAAGTAGCAATTAAATTAGAACAAGCTATTGATTTAACTATGAAACATTTTGAACAAGAATTATATAATTGTATTCAAAGTGAAATATATAGTTATGACCAAGAGTGGTATATAAGAACAAATGAGCTACTTGATAATTGGGAAATTGTTACTACAAAAAGTAAAAATTCTGTTGAAAGCGAATTGTCGTTTAGTAAATCAATAAGCCATAGTGGAAGTCCATTATTTCAACATGGATTTGAATTTATCAATGGTGGCAATACGTTTTTAAGTAATCAATCATTGCTAGAAATAATTGAAGATGGGAAAATAGGTGCTATTGCTAATTTCCCACAAATAGGAAGTAGACCGTTTTGGTCGGAATTTTGGAAAATTGTAGATAGAGATTTAAACAAGGTATTTATACAAAATTGTCAATCTGTTGGCTTACCGATTCAACAAGGACAATTTAGTTATAGTTAAAGGAGAAAAGATATGATAACTTTAGGGTTAGATATGAGTAGTAAGAAAAGTGGTTATAGTCTTTTCAATGATAAAGAATTAAAACTATACGGTCTTTGGGAAATACCTGAAGACATTACTGAATGGCGTGATAGAATTGTGTGGATGGGTAGACAGTTGGATAGTTTTGTAAAGGAACATAAAGTAGACCAAGTGTTTGTAGAGGATGTTCCTTTATCTATGGCTAATCCACAAACACTGAAAATTCTATCTGCATTACAAGGAATGATTATATCCGTGTGTACTCTTAATAATCTTAAAGTATCATTTATTGGAGTATCAAAATGGAGAAGTGCTTTAGGATTATTTACAGGCACAAGAAAAGGCACGACAAGAGAAGAAATGAAGAAATCAAGTGTTGAATATGCTAATAAGACATTTGATTTAGATTTGGTATGGAAGAGTAAATCAAGTAAGAAAAATCAAGATGACTTGAGTGATGCGATAAATGTAGCTTGGTCACAGTTGATTGATAAGAAACAATTTGGTCGGAGGTGATTAGATGGCTTTACAAGATTTTACACTTAATTTAAAAGCCAATGCTGATGCTTTAGACCAATCAATTAAAAAGGTTACGGATAGGACTTATACAGTTAAATTAAAAGCTGATGGTAGTTCTATAAGAACATTAACTCAAGATGTTACAAGTGCTGATGGTAAACTACAAGGTGTAGTTAAGACCATGACTAAATTTGACGCACAAGGAAAAGAATTAAATACAACTATTACTCAAAGTGCAAAATATGTCAAAACATGGGGTCAAGAATTTAGTGATTCGTTTGGTAAGGTCTTGAGATTCGGTACAATTACGGCTATTATTGGAGCTTTTACGAAAGCTATGTATGATGCCGTTGATGTTGTTAAAGAGTTTGACGATGCTGTCACTGATTTAAGAAAAGTTTCTGATTTGGAAGGTCAAGCATTAGACAATTATACAAAAAAGCTAGGAGAATTAGGAGAAACCGTTGCGAGAACGAGAGTTGAGATGACTCAAAATGCAACAATCTTCAAACAAGCTGGTTATTCTGATGACGATGCGGCAACATTGGCTAGAGTAGCCGCCCTCTATCAGAACGTAGCGGATTCAGAGGTGTCTGCTCAAGAGGCAGGACAGTTTGTTGTATCACAACTTAAAGCGTATGGATTAGCCGCTTCTGATGCCGCTAGTATTGTTGATAAGTTAAATGCCGTATCTAATAATTATTCCGTTTCTAACAGCGATTTAGCGATTGGTTTAACTAAATCAGCCGCCGCATTGCAGACATTAGGAAATACACAAGATGAAGTCATGGGCTTATTAACGGCTGGCACTGAACAGCTTACAGGTCAAGCATCCAAAGTTGGTAAGGGATTACAAACAATCGGTATCAATATTGCACAAGTGGCAACAGAAGCAGGAGAATTATCATATGAAGTAGGAAATACTACAAAGACAATTTCTTTATTAGACGAAGCCACTGGTGATATGCGCTCCACTTTTGATGTTCTTAGTGATATTGCAAAAGATTGGAATAGTATGACCGATGCTCAACAAACTGCAATATCAAATGCTTTGGCTGGTAAGACGAGATTCGATGTGTTCGCCGCAGTTATGACCCGTTTTGACGATGCAATATCAGCAACAACTACATCTATGAAGTCATTTGGCAGTGCAGAAGAAGAAAATGCAAAATACATGGAAAGTATGTCTGCTAAAATTGCTTTATTAAAGCAACAATTTCAAGAGCTTGTATTGGGCGATGGCGGTCTTGAAAAAGTAGGCAAGATATTTTTAGACTTAGGTATAAATACATTAAAATTAGTCAATGATTTGGGTGGACTTAAAACTGTATTAGTTGCGTTAGTTGGTGTAATTGCTACAATAAAGGCTGATTCAGTATTAAACGGATTAACAAAAATAACAAATATTATTCCTAATTTAATAGCAAATGTTGGCAAATTGGGAACAGTGTTTAATCTTATTGTATCTTCTCAAATTGATGAGGCATTATCTGGTGGTGCTATTCAAGCAATGTCTTTATCTCAAGCATTACAAGCGGCTGGTGTTTCTGCTAGTGTAGCCCAAGTTGCAATAGGAGGCTTATTTGCGGTATTAACTGCTGGTATTGCTATATATAGTCGTTTAAAACAAGAGCAAGAACAAGCAACACAAAATGCTATTGACAGTGCAAATAGTTTTAAATCATATAGTGATACATTAGGTAATACTTTAAGTAAAATACAAAGTGAATCTACAACAAAATCACAACTTCTTGAAATCAATAAATCATTAAATGATTCTTATGATAATGAATCTGAAAAATTAAAAGATATAAATGATTTAAGGGCTGAGAATGTTGAGCTATTACATCAAGAGGCGGTTGCTAAAGCAGAACAAACTCAACATGAAATTGGAGCAGAAGCAACAAAACAAAGAAGATATTTACAATCTTCTAATATAGGTCAAGAATCTGATTATGAAAGGGCAGAAGGATTAACAGGAACTCCTGAAGAAAGACTTAAAAAGGCAACTGGATCATTAAAAGAATTTGAAGCAAATCAAGAAAATTTAAGTAATGCTGAATTGAGAAGATATTCCGCTTTAAGTTCTTATTATAATAAATTAAGTGCCGATGTTGAAAATGCTAAGAATGTTGTAGAAACTTATGATGAGGCACAAAAAATAGCCAACTCATCAACAGATGAATGGTCTAAAACAGTACAAGAAAATTCAGCAGAATTAGAAAATCAAGGAAGCCAAGTTCAATTCACTGATGAAGAAATACAACAATATGCAAATGATATGGGTATTTCTTTTGAGGAAGCTAAAGATCAATTAAAAAGTTTCAATGGTGGAATTGATGATACCGCTACAGATATTGATAAATTAGCGAAATCAATAGGTGTATCAGTAGACGAACTTCAAAATTTTGCTGATACAATGGGTCTTTCTATTGACAGTGCGGCAGAAATCCTTCCTAGATTCAACGAATGGAATGAAGCTGTTGATGATATTCAATCATCTTATGAAGTTTTAACTCAGGCAGTTGAGGAATATAATGAACAAGGTGGCTATACCACTGATACTCTACAACAACTATTAGCTTTAGACCCAGCTTATCTTGCGGCTTTACAAGAAGAAAATGGTCAATTAACAATCAATACACAAATGTTAATGACTAAAGTACAAGCACAAGCAGAAGAAGCTAAACAAATCATTTATAATACTGCAATAGAAAAATTAAATGCTGTTGCTAGTGGTGAAGCCGGTAATGCTACGGAGACAGCAGGGCAACAACATAATAATGCTGTAGCTGGAATTGATGCTGAAACTGGTTCATTAAATGAAAATACTAAAGCTAAATTAGCTAACGCAGTGGCAGAAGCTAGAGGTCGTGGAGGCGGTGCGTCTGAGGGTGAAATAAACAAAATTTTGTCCGAGATGACCAATCAATTAAAAGCAGTTGACAATTGGGCGAATACTACTGCGAAAAATTTCTCTAAAGGTATGGGAAAAGTCGCAAAAGCTACAAACAAAGCTACCAAAGCCGTTAAAGAACAGAAATCTGCCACAGAGACTTTAAAGGATAAATACAAGACAGTAATCGACTTTATCATCAAACAATATGACAAACAGATTGACAAGATAAAAGAAGCTAAAGATGCCGCAATTAAATCTGTAGAATCTCAAATTAAGGCTCTTGAAAAGGAGAAGGATTCTAAGGTCAAGGCTATTGATGCTGAGATTACTGCTTTGCAACGTGAACGTGATGCAAGAGAAAAGTATTGGCAAGACCAACTTGACAAACTTGAAAAAGAAAATGATGAACGTGAACGGAACATTGCTTTACAAGAGAAACAACAAGCATTAGCATTAGCCCAACAAACTAATGTCATGGTGCTTAAAGATGGTCAATTTCAATATACACAAGATGAAAGTGCTGTTGCTGGGGCTGAACAAGATTTAGCACAACAAGAAGACCAAAATGAATATGAGCGTCAAAAAGAACTCATTGAAGAACTGAGAGATACAGAACTTGAATGGTATGACGAGCGTATTCAATCCTTAGAGGATTATAAAGATCAAGTTGAAGAGTATTATGAGAATCAGATTGAACAACTTGAAGAATACAAAGAATATCTTGAAGAATATTATGAAGCTCAAATTGAAGCATTAAAATCCGAAAAAGAGGCGGTCAACGAAACACTTGAAGAAGGTGTGGCTAACCAACAAGAATATTGGGACAAGATGAAGGAGCAGTTACAATCCTTTGTCGAAGAATGGAACGGTTTAGTTGGCGAAATGACATTCCCTAATATAAGTGGAAGTGGTATCAGTTTAAGTGCTGTCGGTGGTAAGATTTCTGCTTCAATGAACGGTAAATCCACAGGTGATAACAAAGTATCCGCTTATGCAAGTGGCAAAGGTTCAATCGGTGATTCTGAAATTGCTGTAGTAGGAGAAAATCCTAAGTATCATGAACTTGTAATCGGTTCTAAGCTGAACAATGACCAAGGTGTTGTAATGAATTTGAAACGTGGTAGCGGTGTTGTTAATGCTGGTACAACAAACACACTTGCTAGTATATTCAATTCATTAAATGGTCAAAAGTCAGTTGGTCAACCTGTAAACAATAGTAATCAATCTATGAGTATTCAGATAGGTTCAATTAATTTGCCAGAAGTGAAAGATGGTCAAGGTTTTATTGATTATTTGCAGAACTTTAGTGCAGATATTACACAACAATCATTTAGAAGAGCATAGATTTTGAGGGGGTTGAAATATATCCCCTTGTACATATTAAGGAGGACATTTGTATGTCTATGGAAAAAGATAAAATTGCTTATGAGCAATTATTACAAGGTATTCAATCATATGTAAATAAATGCCTTAAAGAAAGTAACCGAGATATTACGACAACAGGAATAATATCAAGCATTGATGATGAAGATGGCTTGTTGTATACGGTGAAATTAGACAATGTTGAATACTCTAATATCGAAACAATAGGTGGTACTTGTAAATTAAATGAAACGGTAAAAATTATGATACCACAAGGTCAATATAACAATATGTTTATATTAAAAGGATAGGAAAGGTGGTATATTATAAATGGCATTAGTTAAACCTATTGCACAAAGCATATCAGCATTTGACGCAACACAAGATAAGACATTTAGTTTTACCTCTAGTGGTGGTAGCCAAGTTGTTGCCAATAGGATTACAATTAGACTACAATCCGATAATAGCGTAGTCTATCAAAATAAAGTAACATCTTATCGGTTTGAACAAACTGTGCCTAGTGGTACTTTAAAGAACGATAATTATTATAACTTCTATTTCAATACATTCGATGCAGATGATAATATGAGTGATGACAGTAATGTGATTCAGTTCTATTGTTACAGTGAACCTACGTTCGGTTTCACAAATTTGCCATTGAACAATTTAGTTGAAAATAGTAGTTATACATTTAATGTAGCTTACAATCAAACAGAGGGTGAACTACTTAATTACGTCAAGTTTTATCTATATGATAGTTTAGGGCAAACCGTTGATGAAAGTGATTTTTATTATGGTCGTGTTCAAATACCTATTTACTTTTCACATACATTTGGCGGATTCGACAATACCGCAAATTATGAAGTAGAAGCTATTGCTACAACAGTAAATGGTATGACTGTTTCTACAGGTAAATATGCGTTTAATGTAAGATACTATCACCCTCAATTATTTAATCTATTAGACCTAGAGAATAATTGTGAAAAAGGGTATGTAAATATCAAAAGTAATATAAATGTTGCTGATGGTGAAGTACCATCAGAATTTGACCCACCTACATATCTTGATTCATTAGCGGCTTCAAATCCACAAGATTATGTGCATTGGGATATACCATTCACTTATGAAGAAGGTCAAGAAATAAGTCTGTGGGTTGCACCTAGTGCTTTAGACGTTCATCAATATGGTAACTGGGTAAGGTGGTCTAAAGGATTTCATATTAAGCAAAATTTCACATTTACTGCATTTATGAAAGCTGGTCGGTTTGGTGAGTTTGCTTTAATTGGAACTAGGCAGAATGGGTTTATACTTAGTTTAGTTAGAGAAATACCTTATACTGAAACAGAAGTAAAGGACAAGATTGTAGTTGATGGATATGTCAATGGGGTTAGAAAAGTTCATCAAGAATCCAATGCTGTTGATATGTTAAATCAAAAGTCAAAATATATGGTATGGTTCAGAAAGAACGGAGATTATTATGATGTAAGGCTTGAAGTATTAAGTCGTGGTACTGATACTTTGGCTTGGGATATAAAGGATATTGAATTTGAACGTCTTACTGATAAATGGTATGTTGGTGAAGATTACGCAATGGGTGAAGAATTTGTTGCGCAAGCTGATGATATGTCTAGTATATTCTCATTGTTTGACTTGATGCTATGGAATGGCATATATGACTTTATGGATATTACTGGCAATGTATCAAGGAATTTCAACACAAATCAAAACCCTTATGATTATGATACGTTTATACAATGTAATTTTAACGGTAATATAAGTGGTAGTAATGCGAATGTGCTGTTGTCCCAATTAAGATATGTCCGTATCAAGCGTAGAAAGAAAGGAACGTTTAAGTGGGTAACATTAAAGCAGTATGAAATTACTTCTGCCGAAGACTTAGAATCTATCTTAATGCAAGATTATTTTGTGCCTACAGATTATGATGCTGAATATGCTATTGTTCCTGTATTAGATGGTGATGTTGAAGGTGACTATGCTATCAATGGTATTAAGACAAAGTTTACTAATGTAACCATAGCAGACGCAAATACGGCATTTAGTTTTAGAGGTAACATAATATACAATGGTGATACTAAGAACGCTCCTATGGCTACATACACGCCTTTAAAGGGCAAGTATGCTATCATAGAGAAGAACAGTGAACTTGATTATTGGAGTGGTTCAATTACATTAACAGTATTAGGATATAATTTTGACAAAACAAAGAGAATAGATAGAGCAGATGTTGTAAGAGAAACAAATGATTTATGCGAGTTCTTGAATAATACAACTGCTAAGATTATAAAGGATTGGAATGGAAATATTCGTCTAGTGCGATTCACAGGTAGTCCACAAGTGGCATATGCTAATCCATATGGTAATGGTATTGCTTATGTAACCGCTACTTGTGTTGAACAAGGTGAATATGATAATCAATACGATTTATACGCAAATGGTCTAGTAGACTTAGAACAATAGAAAGGAGAAAATATGCCTACACAAGCAGAGTATAATTTGGCTAAACAAAGGCTACGGGTTAAATATTTTAAGATAAATTTGCTTAATTATCAATTTCAAAATGTTGGTGAATTAACAGGTGATACGATTGAAACACCAAGTTTTACGATTGATGCAAATTCAGATATTCGTAGGACTTGTAGTATAGCATTTACTCCTAGAGATAGTTCTTTCGATATTAGACAAGGTAACAAAATTTGGCTCGATAAATATGTTCAAGTGTTTGTCGGTCAAAAAGATATGAGAACAAATAAGATAGAATATACTAATATGGGGATTTATTTAATAAATAATCCCCAACGTGTATATTCTGCAACAGACAACACTTTAACAATTCAAGGCGTTGATTTAATGGCTAGAATGACAGGTTTAAGGAATGGTAATTTACAAGGAATACCATACTTAGTCCCACAAGGTTCAAATGTTCGTGTTGCAATTATAGCTTGTCTTGAAATAGCTGGGTTTACAAAATATGTCGTTGACGAATGTGAAATTGATACACCTAATGATATTAAAATTGATGTAGGTGGAACAATTTATCAAATATTGACAAAGTTGAGAGATATATTGCCGAATTATCAGATGTATTTTGATGTAGACGGAGTATTCCATTACAACAAAATCCCTAGTGGTAAGAATGAGCAAGTTATGGTTGATGATGATATATGGAATGTAAATGTGGTCAACTATCAAAAAGCAACCAGCTTTGAAACGTTAAAGAACTCCATTGAGGTGTTTGGCAAGACACATGACATTAAGAATTATGGCGGTCAAGCAACTATTGATGGAGATACATATAAAATCTCTATAGCTGGGGTTAAGAAGTTAAGGAAAAATACAAAGATAGGGTTTAATACAAATGTTGACTTAGGACAGACCAAGAAATTATCAGTGACAACAACTAAGACTAAGGTAAATAGTTCTACAGGCGAGGTTACAACAGAAACAACAACTGAAACTTATCCTATTAGAACTGAAAAGGGTGTTGTACCGACATTTAAAAATGAAGATACTTATTATGTTGTTAAGTTTGTGTTCGGTACTGACCATTGGGAATTTACAAATGTTCAACAAGTAGAGAATCCTGTTGTTGCCGTTATCAGTGATGATGTTTATATTATCAATGATGCAAATATATCACAATTAACAGATGGTATGACATATACATTTAGGACTCCAAAGACAGGGGGTGAGAATGTATACTTACCTTATTTCAGAATTAACAATTTAAAGAAGTTAGAGATTAAAAACACTGTCAAGTTAAGGAATGATACAACTTATACATTGAAATATTTTGAAGCAAGTGAATATGACCAAGAGAAATATTTTCAATTTATGGGTGAGGTAACTCCATACGCTCAAATTAAAGAAGAAAATCCTGATAGTCCATATTATGTTGGTGGGTCTGTCGGAGAAATTAGGCAAGTGTTACAAGGTGGAGATTATGATAATATCTACACAAGTGACTTGGCTATGGAAAGGGCGAAATATGAGTTATATAGGTTATGTAGATTACAAGACAGCGTAACAATAAATACCATTCCTATTTACTGGTTAGATGTAAATTGGTTAATAGAGATTACTTTACCCAATAAATATGGAATAGAAGAAAAAGAGTTATACATGATTAAATCTATTAACATAGGGAATGGACTAGGAGCTACTCAAAGTATTACTGCTTCAAAATATTATCCATTTTATGATGAGTAATTATATATAGTAAAAGGACAGTGGGTTGCAAACTATTTTCTAATGCCCTTATTAGAATTACTTTTACTATATCTATATCTATAAAAGGAAAGGGCTGTACAATGAACAATAAAAAAGAAAAAGAAGAAGAAATTTGGAAACCAATAGTTTCATTACAACAGTACAATAAATATTATGAAATTTCTAATTTTGGCAATGTTAGAAATAAAAATCATTATGTTTTAAAACAACAAAAGGGAAAACATAATGAATATAGACGTATTATGTTAATTAGAGGGTGTTCTTTTGCTATACATAGGCTTGTAGCAGAAGCTTTTCTTGACAAAGCAGATTTTAAATATTGTGATTATGAAGATATTAGCAATATTGATTTAGATAAATTAAAAATCAATCATAAAGATGAAGATCCTTCTAATAATTACGTAGATAATCTTGAGTGGTGTACGGATAGTTATAACTGTTCTTATGGTACAAGAAACGAAAGAAGAGCAGAAAAAATGAGAATTCCAATAAAACAATATTCTTTAAACGGAGAATTTATTAAGGATTTGGATGGAGCTTACATAGCGAAAAAAGAATTAAATTTCAAAACAGACACTCATATTATATGTTGTGAAGGCAAAAGAAAGACTGCCTATAAATATATTTGGAAATATGCTAATTATGATGAAGAATAAAGGAGATTTTAATTATGGCAAATGAATCAGTATTGTTTAAACGTGGTGATAGTGCTACAATTACTAGCACACCAGTAATAGACGGGCAAATACTTTTTGATACAAGTGGCAATGGGAAAATGTACTTAGACAATGGTACAGATAGATTAGAAATGGGTGGAGCAGTTACAGTTGACGCTTCTCTTTCTAAGACTTCTACTAATGCCGTTCAGAATAAAGCAGTAACAGGTAATATCTTAAATAGTTTAACAGAAGTTGATGCGGCTACACAACAAAATACAATTGCTGGTGCTTTGGCATTAAAAGAGGCAAACAGTGCATTAAAAGAGACAAATAGTAATTTGGGCGGTTGTTCATTTGAGCAGGAAGGAAATGATTTCTATATCACAGGTGCTGATTCAGTGCGAAAAAAATTGGGTAATCCAGATTTTAAAGCATTAGACTGTGGTTTAGTTTCGTGGAAAGAAAACGAATTTGGGCAATGGCATCACGGGTATCACTTCACAAAAGTGTCTGCAATTCCTGATTTCGGGGCTATGGTACACGGAAAAGACTTTTTTATCGAAGTGTATAACGGAGGAACCGAGCAATTATCTGCTGGTATTGGAATTGGATATGTGCGCCATAACAATTCCGAGCTTGTTATGTCTTCCATAAATGGGTTAAACTCTTTGGCACTAAATGTCTACTATGCAGTAAAATAGGAACATTTTAATAACACAGATGAGTCTTTGCAATGAATCTTCTTAATAAAACTTGCAAAATTTTTATACTATTCTTCTTTGGTGGAATAATGTAAAGTACACATGGAGAAAGTTGAAACAGCCGAACTATATTATCTTACTATTTGTGAATAAGATGTTCGGTGCATATATAAATCGTTATGTTAAAAGAAAGGAGTTTTATATGTCATATATAAAATTTTTGAATAGTGATGAACACTTAGATGGCGTTGTTAGAGTTGTTGATGAACACACCATTGAGGTTACTGGTTGTAATCAAAATCTAAGTGGTCTACAATGGTTTACAGATAGTGACATTATGTTTGGTGATTATAGCAAATTCAAATATGACTACGGTGAACCAAATTTAGGAGATAAAGTATATAAATATACGAATGATAACCATAAGTGGAAGAAGCCTATTTACACTACAACATTTAATGTTAATGGTGGTGGAACTGCTCAAGGGGCTTTAACACAAAAGGTTGCAAAGTATGAGGATTTAGTCATCCCTACAATTACAACAGAAGAAAATTATTTGTTTGATGGTTGGAATCCTGTAATCCCTGCAAGTGGAGATATTACAGAGAACCGAACATTTACAGCAGAATTTACTTATGTTGAACCATTAGAATCTGTAAAGGCTCGTAAAGTTGATGAAATGAATCAAATTCAACAACAGACTATTGAGAATGGATTTAACGCAACTTTAACGGATGGAACAGTTGAACATTTTACTCTTACAGGGCATGACCAAACATCATTGCTTGGTTTAGCTGGTCAAGTTCAAGCTGGAATTGAACAAATTCCTTGGCACACAAGTGACCATGATGAACATTGTAAATATTATTCTAATGCTGATATGAAAATTATTACAGATACGGCTACTTTTTTTGTGACTCTACAGGTAACATGGTTTAGAGATTTAAGAATTTATATTAATAGTTTGCAAACTAAAGAAGAAGTAGAAGCTATTGAGTATAATATCATCATTCCAGAAGAGTATCAAAGTGAAGTATTAAAAGATTTGTTAAAGTCTATGGAGAAATAATATGAGTTATGGTAAGGACATTAGCGGAAGACGGTATGGGAAACTTGTTGCCATTAAGCCGACTGGTGAAACAAAAAATGGTAGAAAAATTTGGTTGTGCCAATGTGATTGTGGAAATACAAAAACTACAACTGTGACAATGCTAAATAGTGGAAAAACTTCTTCTTGCGGTTGTTATAAAATTGAAAAAGCAAGATCTGATTCAACAACTCATAATAAGAGAAATACTAGACTTTATACAATATGGAGTCATATGAAAGATAGGTGTTATAATCCTAACAGTAAGATTTATAGATTTTATGGAGAAAGAAATATAATTATATGTGATGAATGGAAAAATGATTTTGAAGCGTTTTATAATTGGGCTATAAATAATGGCTATGACGATTCGTTAACGATCGACAGAATAAATTCTTTTGGGAATTATGAACCAAGTAATTGTAGATGGATTACCATACAAGACCAACAAAGAAATAGAACAAATAATAGATTTATCACATATAATAGTGAAACGAAAACTCTTTCCCAATGGGCTACAGAGTATGGGTTCACGTGGGAACAATTAAGAGATAGAATTGATAAATTAGGCTGGGATTTTGAAAAAGCAATTTTGACACCAATACACAAACATAAAATAGGAAAATGATATGAAGTATATATTAGGTAAATTAGGCTTATTCATATCTGTAGGATTCACTTATTATATGCTAGAATGTTTCTTCCGAGGATATAGTCATTGGTCTATGTTCTTACTTGCTGGATTTTTAGGTATATTCGTAATAGATGGTGTGAATGATATACTGTCGTTTGAATGTGACTATCTTATACAAGTGTTAATTGTAACAACCCTTTGCACAATAGCAGAGGGTTGTTGTGGTTTAATTGTAAATGTATGGTTAGGATTAAATGTATGGGATTATTCCAATATGCCTTGGGGAACATTTTTCTTTGGACAATGTAATATTATATTCTGTCTTGTGTGGATGGCTTTAGTCGGCTTATTTGGAATATTTTATTGTGATGGATATGATTATTATATAATGAAGATTGATCCTTGTCCTTATTATAAGATATTCGGCAAGGTCTTTTTACGTTTCAAGGAAAGGAAAGACACATGATAGAAGATTTAAGAAAGATTATTACAGATATGAGAGCAAATGGTTTGTCTTTAAATACATTGATACGAATAGTAAAAGAAATGTATCGTGTAAAGTAGAAAGGAGTACATATTATGCAAGAAGCAATTCAATTATTAGGATTATTAGGATTGGCTGTTATTAGTAACACTTTAGGTGGAACGTATGTTAATGTAAATATTAAGGATTTTAAGTTCGATTGGAAGAAATTAGTTAATGGTATCGCAAAGGCTTTAATGATTGCCTTTATGTTCTTATCATTAGCTTATATTTTAGACCAAATTCCTAGCTTAATTGATGTTTTAGGTATGCAACCTAAGGCTATGATTATTGGTGCTATCAGTATTTATGTCGCTAAAACAGGTCAACACCTAATTGATATTTTTGGAATAAAGAAAGATGAAGTAAAAAAGGTCGAAGATAAAATTCAAGACAAAATTGAAGAAGAATATATGGATAGATAGGAGGCGGTAATATGACAGTTAAAGAATTTCTTGATAAGATTGTTGATAACACCGTCTTAGATTGTAATAGAAATAATCTATTACCTAGTCCTACATTGGCTCAAGCAATTATTGAGAGTAGATATGGTACTAGCACATTGGCAACTCAAGCAAACGCTTTGTTCGGTATTAAGGCTAATTCTAAGTGGACAGGAAAGACATATTCTATCAATACAAAAGAATATAAAAATGGTCAATATGTAACTGTTGTAGCCGCATTTAGAGCATATGACAGTTGGGATGAGTCTATTATTGACCACAACCAATTTCTATTGAAAAATAAGCGTTATAGCAATCTTGTAGGGGTACGAGATTATAAGGAATATTGTAAACTAATTAAACAAGATGGATATGCAACAAGTCCGACTTATACGCAGACATTGATTGATTGCATTGAAAAATATAATCTTGCTCAGTATGATGTTATTACAGAAGAGAAGAAGGATGAAGAGGTAATTGAACCTACAACTCCATTCGTCAAAAGAAAGTTTAATGTTCACGCTGGTCATAATCCTAGCGGTATGGTTGCTTGTGGTTCTATCGGATATTTAGATGAGTCTACAGAAAACAGGAATATATGCAACGGTCTTATTACATCGTTGACAGATATGGGGCATATCGCTTATGACTGCACTTGCAATGATGGAACAAGTCAAAAGGACATTCTACAAAAAATTGTTGCTAAGTGCAATTCAAATGAAGTTGATTTAGATATTTCTATTCACTTTAATGCTATCAGCAAGGAAACTGAAAAAGATGGTGTAACCAAGGGTGTAGAAGTATGGATTCATCCTAATAGCAGAGGGACTGAAACTGAAATAACTGCAAAGGCTATTTGTAGTGCTGTAGCTAATTTAGGATTTACTAATCGTGGTGTCAAGTATAGCAACGGTTTATATGTATTAAAGAATACAAAAGCTCCTGCTATGTTGATCGAATGTTGCTTTGTAGATGACCCCGATGATTTTGAACTGTACGATTGTGAAAAGATGGTTAAAGCCATTTTATTAGGTCTTACTGGCTCTGAGGGCGTTGACAAGCCACAAGTTGAAGATAAGGATTATTATTACACTGTCGTTGTTGGATATTATGCAAATGAAAGCGGTGCTTTGACATTAAAGAAACAACTTGAAGATTATGGATATTTGTTAAATCCTAATGAAGATGAGTTACATAAAGGAATTGTAACAAGTGTACAAAAGATTCCAAAGGAATACTTAGGATAGTATTATGGGGAGAGGTCTTAATTGACTTCTCCCCATTTTTTTACTTTTTTAATATTTTAAGAAGCATAGAATATAATTTATAAATAAAACTAGAGTGCCATTTATCAATCTTTTGTTGAAGTTTTCGATTGTAGTCATCTACAAATTTAACAAATTCTCTGTACTCTTCTTCTGTAATAGGTTTATTTTCCATTTGTTGAACCGAATCCTCCATTCCTTTTTGCTGTAATTTTTCCTTCCTTTGCAAGATAATATTTAGTGAAAATACCTTGTGCAAAAGCATCGCCTCGTTTTAGATTGATAGTTTTATCATCAAGTGTACTATTAGTTATTTTAATAAAAATATGTCCTTCATTATCAGAATAGAAATAATCTTCATCAACAATTCCAACAGTATTATTTAATTGACAGCGATACTTAAAACCAAGACTGCTTCTAGGATAGATTTGTAGCACATAATTCTTCTTCATCTTACATCTAATACCTGTAGGAATCTTAACTGTTGTATTAGGCACGATATTCAAATCAATAGGTGTATAGAAATCATACCCTGCACTACCACTTGTAGCACGTTGAGGTAGTTTGATTGAATCATAAAATGGTTTGATAAATGAATCTAAGTCAACTGTTTCAATAGTTCCATCTTCAAGTTTTCTTGTTGTTTGTAGATTAAATGTCTTAACAAAGTCGTTAAAAAATTGTTCGTATGATACCTTTTCAAATTGTGCGATTGTTCTAAATAACATTATTTTTCCTCCTATGATAAGATCTTACTTCCAAAATGCCATTGATAAACCATAATAATGCAGTGATAATACACAATACTATAGAAAATATAGTAGGTACTAGAAATGCACAGATTATAGCTAATAATGACAATGTAAATTTCATAATGATTAAAACCATACTGTCTCCTTTACTTTACTTGCATATTCAAATTAGTTACAATCTTAGCACCATTGATTTCCTTACCACTCTTAATGTCTTTCTTTAATGCGGTTTTATCTGCTGACACTTCAACCTTTTCTTTGATATATTCTTTAGGCAATGAATCAATATCATATACATCAACAGAGTCAGACTTACGATATGACAATTTCATTCTAGGTGTTTCCATCTTAAATTTATTAAGACCTTCCGTATCAACGACACCATCTTCATTAGTATATTTCATACGGATATAATTGTCAATACGGTTCTTAATACGTTCAGCTAAATTTTCCTTAACCTTTCTACGTTGTGCAATATTCTTTTCCTCTGTCTTAAATGCTTCAATGTCTGCTTGTAGATTCTTTACAAAACAAATACTTGATTCAATCTTTTCGTTTAAAGCCATTTGAATTTCGTCAAATTTAGCATTGAAAGAATCTTCATCAAGTAGCTCTCCCGTGTCAGGGTCACACATATAATCTTCTAATACTCTTAGCCGATAATCAATTTCATATAAATTAGCCATGTTTCTCCTTTCTTAAATAGCAAACCTTTTCATTTCATTATAGAAATGAACAATTTCATCTTCATTTACTGAATGAATAACTACTGTTGTAGGTTGAGTAAAGTCTAAACTTAAAACACCTAACAAACTCTTCGCATTAATAACATAATGGTCTTTAACCATATCAATATTTGATTCAAATGATGTTGTAATCTTAATAAATTCCTTTAAATCTTCATATTTTAATTTAATCTTTATACCATTCACTGCAATCAACTCCTTCCTTAATTTCTGCATTATCCCATACCATTGTATCTAGGTCTGATGACCAAGAAGTTTGTCCCTCTGTAAAAGCAATTATTTTGTCATTATTTGTGTCATATTTTGCAAAATACCTTTTCTTTTTATAAATCTTATTTTCATCGTTGTCCCAAACATAAACAGGTGTATCAACAGGAACTTTATTCCAATCAATTTCATGTTCTTTGTATTCTGAATTAGCCCATTCTTTTATAACTTTTTCGCATGTCGTTTTATCATCATAAAAATCACAAAAATCACAATCATCAATAGAATGACATGAGCACAATATTCCGTTTCTCATACCAACGGTGTAACCATTACAAGCAATTTCAATAATTTCCTTTGCATACTTTTCTTTGTTCAACATAATATATTATCTCCTTTCATATTCATATTTGACTATTTTACTGATGGATATAAAACAACTTCGATATTGCCACTTTCTTCATTTATAGTAAACTTAATGACAGTAACATACCTTTTACGGATTTCATCCAATGTTTCTTTACTTAAACCATTTTCTTTGTAAATATTGAAGTCATCACTTTTAAGTCCAATAGGTTTAAGAATAAGTGTAGCTGTTTTCATAATTATCTCCTTTCATATTGCCAACCATTATTAGTTGTATAATAAATATTTCTTATACCAAGTTCTTCAAGTCGTTTAGAACAAGCATTACATGGTTTTGTAAGCCGTGTAAGCCTTTTACAGCCTTCTTTTTTTTCACTATACACAAATATACTACACTTGCTTAAATCACCCTTAAATGACCTTGTGGCATGTTGTAGAGCCATAATTTCAGCATGTAAATAAGGTTCGTGTTCTTCACTAATATATTCTCTTTCCCCACTATGCTCTCTATACTTATTGTATTTCATTTGACAAGGGTGAGTTTTGTTAGTGTTCCATCCTATTCCTACGACCTTGTTTTTATACATTATGACAGAGCCTATATGTATATTCTTTTTATTGTAGTCACTAAATTCACTTGCACTTTTGGCTAACTTAAATCCACGTTCTATGTTCATAACTATCTCCTTTACTATGAACATATTATACCATAGAATTATTAATTTGTCAACCCATATTTGTTAATCATAATACACACATAGTCCTCTAGTATCATGGTTTAATTTTCTAATTCTTGCCTTGTCAAATATATTCTCCTTTTACATGACCACTTAACACACCTTTAGATTGTAGATATTCCATCCATTCTTCAACTTGTTCATATACAATTAAAGCTGGTTCAAATGTAGGATTTTTGTGAAGCATATACTGATAATCGTAAGGCTGGCAAAAATCTTCATCTAATACATCAATGCGAATATCTGAACCGTCTTTAGGAATTGATACACTAAATGAAATATCGAAACCTCTATATCTTTTTGTTTGTGGAAATTTAATAGGTCTACAAAAGTACCAACTTGGTTCATAATGATTAGTAAATCCAATTTCTCTCATCTCTTTATCTGATAAAATATGTGCTTTAATTTTAGCGTTTACTCCATGACTATTTACTTCTACTTTTTCATCAAACATAAAATCACCTCCTTTATGATATGTATTATACCATATAAGGAGGTGATTGTCAAGTATTATTTATGTTTTACTCTCATTTCTACTTCTTGTTGTTTTCCTTTATTAAATGCACTCTTATAATCTCCTGTTAAATATCCTGTTACCCTTCTAAGTCTTCTAATACTATGGCTTCCACATTCAGGACAAGTGTCATTTATATCATCAGTATAACCACAATCATTACACATATCGTTTGGAACATTGATAGCAAAATATGGAATATCTTTATCCATAGCATAATTTACAATAGTTTCAAGTGCTTGTAGATTATTCTTAACGGAGCTATCTAATTCAACGTAAGTAATACAACCAGCACTACTATAACCAGTTAATTGAGATTCAATATCAATCTTTTCAATAGGACTCATATTAATCCATACTGGAACGTGCATAGAATTTGTGAAAAATTCTTTGTCAGATACATTAGGAATTTCGCCATATTTCTCTTTAAACTTCTTCATAGATGTATAACAAAGATTCTCGGCAGGCGTAAAATATACACCGAAATTTAATCCATATTCATGTTTATTACCTAAACTATCTGTATATTGATACCTTTCTTTTTTAAACTCTGCACATCTATCTTTGAATAATTTTTCAATTTTTTTAGCTAATTCCATACCCCTATCAGTAGTATGGTCACAGCCAATAAGAATTTGTAAAGTTTCAGCAAGACCAATTTGACCGATTGCTAAAGTTCCATGTTTCAATGCCGAAATAATTCCTTCTTCTGGAATATATCCAGCCATTACATTATTTTCATACATAAACTTAGCTGAATCGGGTGATTGTAAACAAATCCAATTAAATCGCTCAATGAGCATATCTTTAGCTTCATGGATTTTTTTATCAAGTTTTTCCAAAAATAAGTCTTCTAATTTTCCTCCATTTTCATTAAAATAAGAATCTTTTGCCTCCATTGCAATAGTAGGCATAATAATTGTAACAGGACAAATATTACCACGACCATCTTTTAATTGACCAAATCCATTTACGTCATATCCATTTGCTGTACGACATCCCATGGTAGAAAAGTACGTAGTGGGGTCATTTTTATCGTACCCTTCATTACCACTCCAATCTACATTAGCATAGTTTGGATATAATCTCTGTGCCGTTGACTTTAATGCAAGCTGGAATAAATCATAATTAGGATCTCCCTTATACCTATTTACACCTTTCATACATTGGAAAATACCACATGGGAAAATGCTTGTTTTATGAAATTTCCCAACACCTTTAAGACTACCTTCAAGTAATGCTTTAGTTACCATTCTTCCTTCTGTTAAAGTGCAAGTACCATAGTTAATAGATGTAAATGGTAACTGATTACCGCTTCGTGATTGAAGCGTGTTTAAGTTGTGATACATCCCCTCAACAGCTTGTTGTAGCTCTTTTGTGGTCATGTCCATAGCATATTGATAAGCTTTAGGTGCTACATCTGTATATTCATTAATTGGCGTTGTATCATTCATTTTTTCTGTAAATTCTCTATATAAAGGATTTAAAGATTCATTAATATATTTTAGCCCATCTTTATAATGTTTATAAAAACTTTTTCTTACATAAGGAATCATAGTCCAATCAATATGTGTTGCACTAACGCCACCAAATTGTTGTAATGATTGTAGCTGGAAAATAACTGCTACAAGTTGAAATGCCGTACCAATAGAATTAGCAGGACGAACATCTGTCTGTCTTGTATTAAATCCATTAGCAAGCAAATCATCAAATGGAATAGATAAGCAATTATGTGAGCCTACTACATAACTGTTTAAATCATGTACATAAATCTCGTTGTTTATATGATTGTTTCTTGCCATTTCAGACAAATAATCTTCCAATGCAATTTTCTTTAATAAAGCATCACTGGCTTCTCCAACTCTGCCACCAAAAGATTTTTCGTCAACATTAGCATTTTGATTTTGTACACTTGAAGCAGATAATTTTTCATTTAGTTCTTTTCTAAAAGCACTATTTCTATCTCTAATTCTGTTTCTTTCTGCTCTGTAAAGAATATATGCTTTAGCAACATCCTTTCTATTTGTAGCCATTAGTTTCTTTTCAATAATATCTTGAATTTCTTCAACTTGTAAATCCTTAGATTTATCAATTTTTTCAATGTCTAATGCAATAGAATGGACTTTACCTAAAGACACTTCTGTTAGTTTACCATCTACTTCTACAAAAGCACTTTCCATAGCCTTGATAATCTTTGCAATATTAAATGGTTCAATTTTGCCATCACGTTTAATTACATTCATCTAATCCATATCTCCTTACAATCTTCTTCATCATTACTTTCCATAAATTCCATTTGTAATAATTCTTCATCTATTTTATCATAATCATTTAGTCCATATTCCTTACATCTTATCTGCCCTCCTTCAAACCATAATAGAGCAATTTGTTCATATGGTTGCTCTAATAAATACTCCTTTAGTGTCATTAGTAATTATATCCTCCTTTCTATTTATAAAATGTATGACCACTTTCATCTGTAAATTGTTTAGTCCAACCATTCCATTCGTTAGGACTGCAATCACTTCTGAAAGCAACACAACCATTAGTAGTGTCTTCTACCATGTAAGCATACAACAACGCATATACAGTTGAATCACTAATATTATCACGACCATAAGCAAATTGATTCTTTTGTGTAATCAATTCAACAGGGTCAGTTGGAAATTGGTCTGATTCAATCCTGTTTAAGATTACATTGGCAACGTTTACTTTACAATCAAAACTTGCTTCATGTGCTTCGGTTTCAATACATTTAAGCATCATGGTAATTTCACGCTCTGTAAATACATCATAAGGTGTTTCTGGCAAATCATTAAGTTTATAAATATTGAACAGTGCATTGTAATATAACTGAAACCATACATATTTATCTTGGTCTTTGATGCTTTCAATTAAATATAAGAAATGCAAACACTCTTCATTTTCTCGTTCACTTTGATTATACTCCATTTCAGAACATTTGTCAACATATTTATCATTTAGTTCATTATAGTTAATACTTGACCTTTCAATATCCCCTTGTAAGCTCGCATTAGTCAATTCTAGAGCTTCAATTTGTTCTTGCTTAGACTTTATTGTATAGCCCATAATCATGAAAATTAGAGTCAATAAAACGATTCCTACGCACTGAATAATATTATACTTCTCTGTCTTCACTTTCTTCTTCTCCTTCTTAGTCTACTTGAGTAATAGGAACTTTTGTTTCTTCACATCTCGTCATCAGTTCTTTTAACCATGTATCACGTTCAGCATTGCCATCAATCAACAAAGCATCATTATATGTAGCCATATCACCAATATCAATTTGCATAATTTTAGAACGTGTATCAGCAACATATAATAGATTTCTATTCAACATTCTTTTGTGGCTAGGACTGACTACATTTAATACATATTTAGCCTCTGACCCTTGGCTTGCGTGGACACTAATACAATATGCCAATAATAAGTTTTGTAATTTAACTTTATCAAACACAATCAGTTCTTCATCAAACTGAGCAACAAGTTTCTTATCATCAAGTTCTCTAATAATACCATCTTGACCATTAAATACACTTGTTAAAGCAACGTCATCTAAACTTAACATATTATCAGATTGTTCAATTTCTTTCCAAGAATCATATGGCAATGCTTGGTAGTCATTTTTCTTATTTAGTAATTTATCCCCAACTCTGAAAGAAATTGTGGTTTTGTCTTTATCGACTTTTCTATCTAAGTGCGTTTCATTAGGCTTTGGAGGATTAACTTCTGCTTGAATTGCATTGTTAATTTTATATGAACCTTCATCTCCTACGTTAAATGGACTTAAACAAAGTATATCATGTGGTTTAACTCCTTTAGATAATAGTTTATTGTACTGTTCTACAATAGTGTCAAAAATATTATCAGTTTGAACAAATTTGTAATTGTTATATACACTATATTCATTGTTATGTACTTTTACTATATCATTATCAAAGAACTGCTTTCCTTGTCTTACGTTTGTGGCAACAAATATGCCACCATCGGTATCATATCTAAAGATTTCATCAAGAGTAATCATAGGAACTTTGCCGCTATTGATTAAATCATTAAATACACAACCAATTCCTACTGGCATTAACTGAGCTGGGTCGCCAACAAGAACAACTCTGATATTTGGATTCTCAATTACATTTAACATCATAAGAAAAGTAGGTAAATCTGTCATACTCATTTCATCTACAATTAAAACGTCAGTAGAAATTTCACCATCTCTCAATGCTTTTCTATGAATAGTGCTTGCTCGACGATTAACGGACTCTGTAATTCTACGTGAAGCCTTCCCAGTCGGTGCTAATAAAGTATAAGTCATTCCATTGCTTTCCATTAGTTTAATAATTCCACGAATTGAAGTCGTTTTACCGGAACCGGAATATCCTGCTAGAATCATAAAATTATATTTACAGAACATTTCAAGTGCTTTTCCTTGTTTTTCGGACATTGTAAAATCATCAATAGTAGTATATTGTGTCCAATCAATATCAAGTTGTGTGCTATTTGTAATCTTGTCTTTCACAAAATCAGCAACTTTACATTCGCCTTGATAAGTAGACATAATGCTTAAATCTTTTGACTTCTCATCATAATAGAATAAATCATTATTCATTGCCGTAGACACAATTAAAGGCTCAAGCTCAGGCACATTATACTCTTCCATGATATAATAATATAAATCATTTCCATTAAGTCTTGTACTGCCCTCTTGTTCATTTCTTTCCAACACACTTAAAATCAAATAAGCACATCTCATTTCACTTACTTTTAAGTCTTTTCTTAATTCCATAATCGCTCTATCAGCAAATTCAAAAGAACGACCAAGTGTTGAGATTAAAACTTTATAAGGATTGGATTGGATTTCTTTTGCAATATGTTCTTCATCAAGATATTCTTCAATTAACTTCTTGCAGTCAGAAATATCTAACTTCCATTCTTTTAATTTGTTCATAATATTAAGATACTTATATTTTGTATTTAATTCTCTAATATAAGCATTTAACCTACATTCACCAACATTGTAAATTTTGCTTAAATCAAATGCTTCTTTCCCCTTAGTTAATGCAAGCCATATGAAATTTTCATAAGCATCTAATACATAATTTGCCTGAGAAGAAGTAGTAATTTCTTCAAGAATTTCTTGTGAGCGTTCTCTTGTTAAATGCTCAATTTCTTCCATATTGATTGATGGTGCTGAAACAACTCTGTAACTTGTTCCATATTTATCTGTAGATAGTTCTTCCACTTCAAGTTCATATTCTTTGCCCTCTGATAAATAACTAAGTTCCCCTTTTAACGTAATACAAAAATATTGATTTAGTTTCAAACTATCGGGAAATGGAGGGATTGGTGAAGCTCCAAATATAAAAAAATCATTATTCTGAAATACCTTCTTTGTTATCTTAAATTTTGCTTTAATTGTTTCACTCATTTTAATCTGTTTCCTCAACTTTCCATTTATACATTGCTTCATATAGTTTTTGTGGAATATATTCTTTATATTGTTCTGCAATTTTTTTGATATATTTTTCTTTGGCTTTTTTATAAGTATTGAAAGCATCTTGTTCATTATTATAATATCCTAAAAACTTAAAATTATTATCTACTGTCATATAGGACATAAAACTATTTTGCTTATTATCAAATGACACTCCTATTTGATACTTCCCTCTTATTGAATCACTCTTACAAAATAAAGTATTTATTCTTTGTGGTACAAATACACAAGTATCTGGACTATATACTTTATTCCCTTTTACAAGAATATCTTTATCTAAACACATTGTTTCATTATCAATCTCATAATAATTCTCATCAAACCATTTCTCAAAATTAGCAAAACAATGCCATTCTTCACAAACAGTACAATCCTTATATGTGGGGCTTGTTTTTAGTGATTTATTGCAATAGCATCTTTTCATCATATTTTTCCAATAACGACAAGAAATATTGTTCATAGATAATTCAGTTTTTGTGTTCCCTTTATACCCTACTCCATATACACTTTTATCATATGGATTTTTTACTTGACCAATACTAAATGGGGTATAAGCTGTGTGGACTTTTGCTTTATGTTCATCTTGAAATTCTACAATAATATCTTTTGCTGTATTATATTTAATAATTTTCATTTTTGTTCCATAAGTATTGTAATTTATTTCATCAGTTCTATCCAATATTTTACTCATAATAAACATCTCCTATTCTTAAAACAACATTTTACACATCTTGCTTTTAATGTAATACTCATTTTCTACTCCAATTCTCTAAATAATTAGCTATTTCTGTTATGTTATTTCTTGATTCAATATACTTGTCTATACTTTCTTGAATAAATTGAATAACAGCTTTTGGGGCACAAGAAATTTTTACTGAACTCATATAAGAATCATATGAACGTATTGTAGTCCATAGAAACTTCTTTTTTACTTTTACATCACATTGCACTCCTAAACTATCTGCGTTAATATTTACTTTAAAAGTATAACCATCTTTCTTTATAATCTTAGTCATAATATTTATATTTATTCTCCTTCTTTTTATTTACAACTTTAAATCCTTTTCTTGCTTTATATTTATCACAGGTCTGACATAATTTCTTCTGTTCAGCATTTCTTCCTTTGTCACATTTACCTTTACAAATATAATAGATACAAGGTGCTAATCTTTCTTTAGACATAAAAAATATCTCCTTTCATTGATATAGTAATTATACCATGAAAAGAGATATTTGTCAAGTAAAAATTTGCTATTTTAATTCAAAATATTTATTATAAATCTTATTCCATTCTGCTTGTGTAATTCCACCTCTATCATATTTTTCTTCTAAATTATAAAGGCATTGTGCAAGATAACGGTCTGTATGCCAATTACTAAATAAAGGCTCATATTCATTGTTGATAAGTACACTTAATTGTCCCCCAAATGTGCTTGATACAGATATTCTACCTTTTAAGTATTGACATAACTTGGCTTTGGTCTTATCAGAAACATTGTAGCCACGTTTCTCCATTTCTGTAATGACTAAATTACAATACAATCTAAAATGATCCAAGTCATAATTCATAATAGGATTGATAAGAATGTGATTAGTTGCCCCTTTTTCATAAATATCTTTAGCAATAGCAACACATTCTCTTAATTGTGAACATAGCTGTTGTCTGGGTAATACATCTAATAAATCATAATGCCATAATCTCATATTTTACTCCTTTACAATATACTTACTCAACATATCAATTTCTTCTTGTAATTCTTTAATGTGAGATTCAATTTCTTCCCATTCATCTGTTTCAAAATTATAATAAAAACTTGCTGGGAAATTACCATTATAATCAATATTATTTGTTCTATTGTCATTAAATATTTTATTCAGATAGTTTAGTGCTTCCTTAGATTTACAAACCACATAAGCACTGTCTTGTGATAAACGACAATCATTATCAAGCGGAAGTAATGTTCCATAGTCATTATATGCCAACAAGTCTTTACCATACTTATCTTGTAATTCTTTGCTTTCATATCTTTCACATTCATTTTCATACTCAAATTCTTTACCATCAAATGCAATATAAATTGTCTTCTCTGTCATATTATTACCCCTTTCTAATATGCAGAATTATTTTATCTAATAAATTAAGTTGCGCGAATAGTTCTTGCCTATATGTTCCCTCTGCTCTGTCGTAACTACCAATTCCATATAAATGAGCATCAATATCATCTTTTTGCTCATAAAGCCAAATTAGTAAATCTTTATCCATATTATTTTTCCTCCTTAAATAATTCCAATCGTTTCGTCTTCATAATTACATTTCTTTGCTTTTTCAAACATATCTAAATATTTTTCATCAAATTCAAATGTATCTTTTTTAATATTTGCAATTAATGTCAAGCATCTATTATACATTTCTGTTGTAAAATCTTTGCAATTTATATTATTTCTATTCCTATTAAAAATATAATAAATTAAATTAGGAGTTCTCTTAATTGCTTCTGATACCAAAGGCTCTAAAAATAAATGTAAAACAAAATCTTTGGTCAATTCTACTTGTGACTCACCGTAAGTATAATATTTATCATAATATGCTTGCATAGCTGAAAGTTTGTCTTTATATAATTCTTTGTTGTACCAACCTTTGCAAATTAGCATAATATCAATTAAAGTATTATCTGTCATTCAATCACCTCCACTTCTAAGTTTTCACATCTCAATCTACTAGCAATTTGTTTACTAAGTATTTGATATTGATAAGGATGACGCAGAGCTATACATTCTTCTGCTAATCGTTCACACGCTTCTTTTAATAATTCTACATCATCTGTTAAAATCTTAATCATTATCGTACCTCCTGTAACTTTTCATATAATTCTTCATACATTTCATTATTGAAATAAACCACTCTACTAGCAAGCATCTTAATAATTTCTTTAGCCTCGTCTAATGTTTGAATATCATCTATTGCTTTTGGGTCATGTTTCATAATACGTTTGTATAAACTATAAATATTGTTCATAATTTAACCCTTCCATTCACAGTGTAATACATTTTTATGGAAATTCATTGCACATTCTTTGCACAATAAAATTTTGGTTGAATGGTCAAGATATTCACCTTCCCATCTAACTGTATATTCTTTTGCCTCATTAAAATCTGTAATTTCTTTTCCACATTTGTCACAATGATATTTAGTTACTGTCATAATAAAAATCTCCTTTCCATTTGATACTTGTATTATATCATAGGAAAGGAGATTTGTCAAGAGTTAATCTATACTTTTTAATATTGTATAATCTCTTAAAATTTCTTCTTGTTCTTCACTTTTAACCCACTTGTCATTATTGTCTTTAACACGTTTATTTTGTGTTCTAAAAGCAGTTTTAATTATGTCCCCACTCTTGCATGGGTGGTCTTCATAATTACGTTTATTTGCCTTAATAAAGGTGTTCTCACCATCATTAACGTGATATAAAGTAACAAATGGAGTGTTGTATTGATTTAACTCTACTTCTGATACAATGTAAATATTATCATCTGTTGATTTATCAATCAATTCTGTATAACCACTAAGTCCTAATTGATAAGCCATTGTTTCAAGTAATGTAATGGGTTTATACATATACTTTGTAGAAACAAAATCAACGATTCCTTGATAATTATTTAGAATATATTCCATTAAAGAGTCATTATCAATTTCTTTGAACATTTTTTCTGTTTCTTTACCACAAAATTGTTTAATTTCATGTATATTTAATCCAAAGTTTATACACTCATCTTTCTTTAATTGTTTACATTCTCTTAATCTTTTCATAATAGAATCAACATCATTATAAATATTCCATTGATTTATTACGTAATTAACATCCCCATATTCTGCAAAATAATCTAACTTAAATAAAATATCAATACTCTTTTTATTCAAATCACTTTGTAATAAATCTTTAAAAATAAAGAACAACCCATCATATTCATTTTTATGTTGACTCATATTGTATAAGATTTGTGGTGCTACCTTTTGCATATTCTTTATACTTGCCATAGTTTGATTGATACAATTATTTTCTCTGTCAATAGAAAATTGTCTATTATCATCACCAAAAGCAATGGGTTTTAATTTGATGCCACGTTTAAGCATTTCTTTCTTTAATGCTGTAACTTTATCCTTATCACCTTTATTAGTGTATCTTTGTAATGTTACTTTATAAAATTCTAATGGATAATAAGCTTTTTGCCAAGCAAGTGTAACACTATCAATAGCCATACAATAAGCATGAGCAGAATTGAAACCATAAGAAGCGCTATCCTCAATTACTTGCCATACTTTTTCAGCCATTTTCATAGCATTATCTTTGTCTGTTGTTTCTTTTGTGTTAAGTATAGCTTGTGCAAAATTAGGAATAAACTTTTCTTTTGCTTGTGTAATCACATAATGTTTCTTTTTGCTAATAGCTTTAATGATTGTATATGTTTCACTCATAGGAAATCCTGCAAATCCTAATACTTTCATTAAATGCTCTTGATATAAAATAAATGAGCTTGAACAATATTGGTCTTGAATAAGGTCATCAAATGCCTTTATTCCATAATCAAAGTGTTTACGTTGTTCAAAGGTTTTATACATTGATTGAAATGATGGTCTAATTCCAGCTACAAATTGCGTCAACTCTGAAATGTTCTTTGGTTTGAATCTCATAACTTTTTCAGTAGACTTTTGTTGTTCACATTGGTTTACACACATTGTATAACCATTAGCATAAATATCCCAAGTCTTACTATCATTGTCAATCTTAGCAAGCAATTCGTTTACAGATAATGGTTCAATTCCTATCTCTTTATAAATATCATAGGTCAATCCAATAGAATCTACAATGAGGTAGTCCTGCTTCAACATGCCGAAAGCATCAATAGTTCCACTTTCAATAACCGCAACGAAAGTTTCTTTAGCTTTATCTCCTTGTGATTCAGATTTTACCATGATAACGCCAACTTCTTCTACAACATCAAAGTCTGCACAAATTGTGCCGCAAGGATGTGCTTTCAAATTATCTACAATTCCCATGTATTGTTGACAACCATCAATTAAATATCCATATTTTTCTTTATCAACATAATCATAAATATCAATAAATTCTTTTTCATCATCATCTGCGTGTTTTAAAGCGTTTTCATATTTACTAATTTGTTTTGTTACAGTATTGGCTAATTGTGGGTCAAGATTATATGCTCTTGAATACATTTTAAATGCAGATTTATAATGCAATGTGCCTAAAGCCAATAGGTCAAATGTTCCTTCTTCTCCAATTATATCTTTTTGAGCTTGTATAAATGGTTCTCTTGATGATACATTATGGTCAATGTCTGGCGGTGTGTGAGAATCCAATACTCTTTCTTTTGTTAAAAATCTTTCAGAATACATAAGCACTGGTGAATTAACTTTATCTACTTTTGTAAACCTAAATAATTTATTTAGATAACAAGATACACCGCTACCTCTACCACTAGGAGTCAATATACCACCATATTCGTCAATTCCACGTTTCATTATTTCATAAGTATCAATGAAATAATCAGCCATGTTACATCCTTCAATTTCGGCTATATCATGTTTAATTTCTTTAATATATTCATCATACTTATCTTTGTTAATATCATTAGATTGCCTTTCCCATTCATATCTAAGGATATTCTCAAATACTTCATTTCTTTGTTCTTGTGTTAAATCACGATATTTTTTAGCCACAGGAACTTTTAATGACCTATCCAATATAATTTCATCAAATGTAAGAATAATATTAGTATTCTCTATTGCTTCTGTAATTTCTTCATCACTCAAAATTCCTTGTTCTTGAAATCTATTGAAGAATGTTTCATAACTTGGTAAATCCATATACCAACCTTGTTCATCTTCATAACTAATCTTATTAGATTTTAACAAGTCATCTCTATCTGCCATTTGTGATTCAGTAATAACATGGCTGTCAGTTCCAGCTATAATTGGAATGTTATATTTATAATGCAATTCCATAATATGAGCATTTATTTCTTTTTGTGCTTGTGTATTATGGGGTTGTACTTCAAGATAAAAGTCTGTAAAATGATTAAATAATTTAAGAACAATTTCATCAATTTTTGAATAGTCAACTACATTAGCATTATCACCAAATGGCAAATCTCTATCATCTATTGTGTATTTATTCCAAAAGGCAATGCAAGCTGATGTAACGAATACATCATCTTTTGGCAATGATAAAAGAATATCTAAATCCATTCTATTCTTATAATAATACCCAGTTTTAAATGATTCATAGATTGCTCTATTTATTTTCTTACGACCATTTTCATTCTTTGCTAATAAAATAATGTGGCAATTACTTGAATCAGAAGAATTTCTGTCTTTTACCCAATATGCTTCTGTACCAAATACAAATTTGATTGGTTTATAATTAGGATTTGATTCAAGATTCTTTTTATTAAATTTTTCAAGGTCATCATAAATCTTAAAATAATTGCCTTGCCATCCGTGTTCAACTGTTGAATAAATTGTTGGTATACCTTGGTCTGCTAATTTCTTATATTCTTTAAAATAATCCATAGACACCAGTGGAGAATCTTTATTATATCTATGTGATAAACTCGTATGTTTGTGATAATTACAAAATGATAAATTTTTACAATTATTCATTACTACCTTCCCTTTCCCACCAATAACCATATGCTGATTTTTGTTTTCCACTAATTACACCATTTATATTAGATGAACATATTTTATTATTTTTACAAATTTTAATTGAATTTAAGTATTCAATTGCTTCTTTTGAAGAGTTGAATAATTTAATTTTTTTATGTGTTATTTTATCACACATCCATATTTTTTTCTTTTTTGAAATTGATAAATTTTTATTATGATTTCCATAATTATTATTATATTTTTGTGTGCCCCATTCTAAATTATAATAATTATTATTTAATTTATTTTCATCTTTATGACATACAATTGGATAATTATTTGGATTCTCAACAAACGCTAAAGCTACTAATCTATTTATACGATATGTTCTCATATCATTATTCCCATATCTTAAAGTTATTTGTTCATATCCATATTTATTTATATGTTTTGTAAGCCATTTATTTGTATTTGTTGACCAAACATTGCCATCATTTGTTATATAAAACATTTTTGAATCATCTATTGGTTTAATATATGTATCATCAAGTAAATTTGGTACTAATTTCATAACTCATCCTTTATCTCCTTTCTATATTTACTCAATTATACCACAAAAGACCACTTTTGTCAAGTGGTCTTTTAACTCTATTTTAATCCATTAAAAATATGTGCAATAACATCAATAGTCCAACCATTCCCAATACATTTATATCTTTGTGTATCAGACAACCCTTCTGTATAATTATCTGGTAAAGTTTGTGCTCTTTCACATTCAATTGGTGTTGGTTTATAATATTCACCATTTTCATATTGAATATTAGTTGCTCCACTATTTGAAATATTTTGTCCTGTCATTAAACATCTCATTTTTTGGTCTAAAGTTCTAATTGCTTTGTGTGCTTTTTCATATGCAAGAGTTCCTTCTTTTTTATTATTTAATCTATCTGTTATATTATATTGTTCTTTTTCTTCTGTTGGTTGAACAATATCTTTTAAAGTTAAATCTTTGTTCATTGGTTGTGTTACATTTGGAATGTTTGTCCAGTATAGTCTTTTTCTACTTTGTGCAGAAAGTAATTTACTATCAATCATAATAGGTTCTACACCTAATGCTTTAGTAATAACATCTTGCCATTTTTTGCACATCTTTACATTTTCTAACAAAAAATATTTTGGTTTGCTTTCTTTTAATACTCTTACATATTCCCAAAATAAATAAGAATATCCATCAAATTCAAATCCTTTTTCTTTCAAATCTAAATATTGTTCAAGTGATGTAATCTCTATATTGTCTTTTGTACTTGCTCCATTCATTCTTCCGGCAAACGAAAAATTTTGGCATGGACTACCACCAATTAGCAAATCTAAATAACCATTATATTGTGTTCCATCAACATCTCTCACATCTCCAATTTCTGTTATATCATTCCAATTTTTCTGTGCTATTTTAATTGCATAATCACAAATTTCACTGGCATGATAACCATTGACTTTAATCCCAGCTCTATCTAAAGCACATCTACCCCCCCAATTCCGTCAAAAAGACTTAATACATTTAATCCATTTTCATTCATTTTTTATATCTCCTTTCATATTAAAATTATGTCACAACTAACATAATTCATCAATTTATGTTAATTATAACATAAAAAGGAGCTTTTGTCAAGCTCCTTTTGCAATTAAATCTCTTCAATTTCAAAATAATCATCATAATCAACGTCTTCTAATTCATAATCATCAACTACAAAGTTTAAATAATCTGTATATCCTTCATTTCTTAATTTATTTAAAGCTTCTTCTTTAGATTCTGTTTCAATGCTTCAATAATTCCTTCTTTGTGTCCATATCTTAAATGTCCTACTGCATAATTTGCGTCTTGAAATACTCTAAATTTTGCCATGTTTTATCTCCTTAACCTTCAATCTTTTTAAACAATTTTTCGAAATCTTCTTTAGCATATACTCTATATTCATTTTCATATATTCCTTTATGTTCGTCTTGATACATTACAATATAATCACCAATATTTACTTTTTCTTCGTTACAAGTAAGTGTTCCAAATTTATTATTATATCTAATAATATTGTCAGTTGTTGCACCTAAAACCCAATCTGGAATTGTTAAATAATTTTCTGATGACCGACTTGTCAGCGGATGCTTTTCATCGGTGTTGTCATACTTAAATTGCCATGCCATACATACATTTTCTCTTACATATTTGCTCATAATTATCTCCTTTCTATGCCATATAATATCCTTGTTCTTGAATTTTTTCTAATTCTGACTTGTGAAGCGTTTTAACAGTTCCATATATCATATTACTATAACAACTTGCAATCATTTCTACTTTTAGCATTGGGTCGTTTTCAACAAAGTTATGGTCATCTTTTCTCATATAATCTTCCCATTCTTTAGTAACGTCTTCAACTGAAATTATCTCTTTAATATAATGCTCTAATAAATTCATTTAATCACCAACCTTAATAAAATGCTTAAATTGTTTCTCATAGAAATCAAGATACAATTCTTTAACATCACCATTATATGTTGCTTCAATAAATTGAGGATAAATAAAATTATACTTGGTATTTTTTACAATAAGCATAGCTTTGTTATTTTGAATTGTATGATTAGCCCATACAATAATTACTTTTAAGTCATCATTTGTTTCATCATTGTTATGAAAACAATCTGCATCTTTAATTTCTTGATAACATAAATCTAAAAATTCCATTGTGTCCATGTTACATCACCATCCAATCTTCTGCTAATACATCACTAATGCTAGGAGTCCAAGGAACAACTTTACCTTGCACTGTTTTAAGTGCGATATAAGGCTCATATTCAACCAAATCTTGTTCATTGACTAATTGTTCAGCTATTTTAGTACATGGCTTATATGAGCCTTGTGGAACGTAATAAATGAATTGATTCTTTCCATTCCAACCTTGTCTTGTTAGTTTAGAACCTTTTAGCAGTTTATCTAAAGCTTCATCAAATTTCATTAAATAATGATCCGTTTCTACTATATAGTGTTTAAATAATGAATTTCCTTTCCAATATATTCTACGTGATTTAGGGCAAGCAACTCCTTTTCTAATATCATCAATAGTATAACTTTTATATATTGTTCCATCAAATAAAACATCAACAATTTTATAACCATTTGATAAAATATGTACTTCACTGTCTATTGATATAAAGTCTACACCATCTGCTCCAATTTCTTCCATTTCTTCTAAAATTGACTTCATATTACTCTCCTTTCAATAAAAGGAGTGAATATACTCACTCCTTTTCAGTTTATTATACTTCTACATTTCTCTCTCTTGCAAAAGCAACTAGGTTATTATAAATTGTTTCCAACTCAACCAATTGACTGTCTTTTGCTTCTGAAATTCTTACACCCTCTCCAAGTTGTTTATAAATAATATCCTCTACTTCTTCTGGATATAGTTCAAACAATGCAGTTACATAGGGTTCAATACAATCTAAGTAATCTTGCTTGGTATATCCATTGGAATCCATTGTAAATGATACTAAATCAGCACCATAATTTTCAGCAGACCTCTTTTGTGCTTCTTTCATAGCTTCAATTAAATTCTCTGCTGTAAATGGATTGATAACAGGCTGAATATCAAACCTAGAACCAGCATAATATTCGGCAGTTTCATGTGCGTATGCAGTAGACATAATTGTTTTACCAGTTGTTTCGTCAACTCCGTTGCCCTTAATATAAAATCTGAAATCGCACATATCTTTTAAAAACCTAGCCGAATCTTTTACAGAATTAGATCCTTTTGGAACAATCTTAAATACACCATTTCCAACAGCTTTAATCTTACCATTTACTACTTGTTGTTCTTTAATTTCAACGAACTCTTCGTGCATGATAAAGATGACCGTATAGCCACAAGAACACAGCTTATTTACATCTGCTTTAAATGCTGTTCTATATAAAGCATACCCATTAGGCATATCTGATTGACCATTCATTTCACTTACATCTCTTACACCATATTCCCTTGCAGTTGCAGTAGCATAGATTTCAATAATGTCTGTTGCAGTATCAATTACAATAGTTTGAAACTTTTCTTTCATTTGATCGAGGGTTTTTTCATCTGTTAATTGTTTAACTACGTCTACAAAATCTTTCTTTTGCTTAATAGGAATCTTATATCCCTTAATAGCAGTACCACCAGCTTCTCCCATTAATAATAATGGCTTTGGAAATCTCATAGCTTGAGGTGTTTTCCCAAGGGTATTTCCACCATAAATAAGTATCTTCAAGCCTTCAATTCCATAAGATACTCCACTCTCTTCCAAACCTAATAAGTTTAAATTTGCCATCTTCTATTTACCTTTCTATATTCACTAATAATAATCAAATTCTCTAAAAGGGCAGACATTACATCTGCCCTATATCTTATCTTAGAACGGAGACTTCTTTGTTGAAGAACCAAATGGATTAGCCTTTGTACCACTAGAACTTGCTCCCTTTGGAGAACTCTTAGGCTTATCCTTGTTCTCTTTAGCGGTTTTCACCATATTGTTAATCTTAATATCACGCTCATTTAATGCCTGTTTCATATCTTCGGGATTGATATAGTATTCATTTTCCTCATCGAACGCTTCATCACCACGGAATACACTATATTCAGTAACACTAAATCCACTTACCATGTGTGATTCTCTACGACCAAAACCACCAGTTGTAGGTTTCTTAACTCCTACTTGCTTAGTGATAATCTCATAATATAGCTTTACAGACTGACCAGCTTCATAGAATGAATTGAAATCATCTGCAAGATCAGACTCTACAATAAATGTGAAAGGTGTAGTTCCAGCGTTTCGATTAAATGTATAAAGCTCAACCTTTAGTCTACCTGTTTCTTCTGCGTCCTCACCCTTTGTTTCAGGGATAATACTGCGAATAATACCACTGATTTCACAGTCTGCACTGTCTTCTTCGGGAACACCAGTAGATGTAATTCTAAATCCATTCACTTGTGTAATAGACTTAAATTCATATGTGTCCTTATTAACGTATTCGTTCGCAGATAGGATTCCATCAATCTTAACTCTTGTAGGCACTTCCCCATCCTTTGCATTATTCTTAGGAATATAATTTTCAAGAACAGTCTTTAAGGACTTAAAATTCGGATTGTCAATAAGCTGTCCGTTCTCATCTAACTTCTTCTCACTTGCAGGGAAGAAATCTACACCAATCGCATTTCCCTTTACATCTACAAGGAACATAGGGTTCTTAAATTCCTTCTTTGCCATCTGTTGACAAGTTACCTTCTTTTCAACTCCGTTTGCTCCCTTTAAGGTAACTTCCTTTGTAATCTCTTCAAGATTCATTTCAAGTAATTCACCAATAACCTGCGTATTGTTAATACTAGCCTTAATTTCACTCATTTTAATTCTAATTCCTTTCTTCTCTTAAACTTTTTAATATGTACTTATCTATAATATCACTCCGAAGAGATAATAAAATAAATGTATAATTTAATCTAAGTCATCTCACCCTTAGTCATTCACTGTCTTACCATTTGCAACTTTTTCAATTACATCTTTATTCTTTAAGTTGTTTTTAATAAACTCTTTTAATTCTTCCATTGTACAACCATTGTTAATTTTGTCAAGATATAATTGACTAGCAGTTTCAAAACCAATAACCATATTCTTGATAAAGTTCTCTTTTAAACTACTTTCATAGTGATTAACAATGTTTGCCATTGTTTGTTTCTTTGTTGGTTTCTTTGATTGTTTACTTTGCATAGCCATAATATTCAAACTCCCCTCTGTCACATACTGGACATAACCAAGCTGTAAACCATTCTTTATTATTATACTCCAATTCAGTATGAGTCTCGCAATAATTATAAGGTTGTAGTTTTGCACTACACTCAATACAATATTGTTCTTTATTAAACCAATCAAGAATTACTTGTTTCATTTTATCATCATTTGTCGTGTGATACAAGTAAAATAACATATCCTTAATCAATTCTTTCCCATCTGTGCCATCACGATAATAATGTTCATTGATTGTTTCTACAACTTCTAATGCAAAATTTTCCATATTGTCCTCCTTTATATTTATTAGATTGAGAGATTTATCGGAGTCCCAATATCTAGGACTCCTACAAACGGAGGTAAAAAATGAACAAAAACATTAGAATCCCGATAAATCTCTCAATCATGTATATTATATCATATTATTTAGTTGGTGTCAAGCATAATTCTTTAAAATGTGGTAAAGTCTCAATCCAGCCACAAAAGTCTTGCCACTCTGGAAGCCTATGGAATCTTCTTTGTTGATAAATCGTCTTTAACTGCTGATAATTTGTAGTCATTCTTGCAGTTAAATACATACCACATGGATTGCTATAAAGAATTTCTAAATATTTTACTTCAGCAATTTCTTGTAGCGGAAACTTATCTCCATCTTTTGCCACTTTAATCTTTTCTTGTAAGGCATTATAATCTTCAACTTTTTCTTTAATAACATCAATACATCTTTGATCTGTATATCTAATGTATGCTTTATCTAAGTTAAACTTTGTAATCTTGTGCATTGTAGATTGACTTGATACAAAATCAATAAAATGATAACGTTCTACTTCTACTGATAATTTAGGTGTAAACTTCCAATCAAATTGAACTACAACACCCTTTAGAAAATTATCGTGTCCAGTTCCAGTTTCAACATTTCCAAGTTGCCTTGTTCTATCAGTGATTTCATATGTGCATTTATTAGTATCAATAGCCATAGGATATTTACTTGCTTTGATTGATTCATCAATACCATATACTTTAACATCACTAATTATATTTTTGAAATCTTCTAAACAAATTTCACTCATCAATCTTCCTCCACAATATCAACAATTCTACCATCATTCACAATCAATCTCTTACCATTCGCATAAAATCTCTCACAATCTTCTAATGTAATACTATCTAAATCAATTACTTTGCTATAATCCATATAATCTCCTTAATCAATCAATTCAATTTCATCCCATCTCCAGCACAACTGTCCATTTTCTTTATCAATAGCGTTCATATATTTCTTGTCAAATGTAACTGAGAAGAAAAATCCTTTTTCTTTCATAGTACAATCATAATTAACAATTCCTTCTTTGCCAACATATTCGTCTAAACAAACATATTTATCTTTTCTATGTGGTTCAACATTGATAATACGAACTCTTTGACCTTCCTTAATTGTTCTTCCAATTAGACCTCTGCCTTTTGTTGCAGTCTTATCAGTAAAATCCATTCTATCAATACAATTATCAACAGCAGTCTTGAAATCAAAATCATCATATTTTTCATAGCGTGATGTGCTTGATTTAGAAACTAATTTGTTATCAATATAATATTTTGCATTAGTATGTTTTCCGTCTTCACAAGTAATAATCAATTTATGACTATGGGATGGATTTAATAATTCAATCATACTGCATGTATTTTGTCCAATACATTCTCCATGACCATTTTCAATACCATAAATATACTCTCCCCAACCATTTACATTATTATCCCATTTAATTATAACATATTCTTCTTTTTCATTAAAATTAACCACTGTACCTTTGTCTCCTGCTTTGGCATCAAACCAAGTCTTTCCTGTTGCAACAATTCTGTCTCCTGCTTTTAAGTTCTTCAATTCTTTAAATGTCATTTCTTAATCCTCCTTTAATATAATTTTGTGCGTTAAGCTCCTTTTCTATTCCGCACATGTAGTCACACCCTTACTCTACTGACTACTCACCTCATCAAATGTTTTTAAGATATAAACATTTCAAATTAAACTTCACTTGTTAAAGTTTTGAGTCAATTAAAAGCTACGAAAAGTTTGACTTCATTCATGCAATAGGAATCGAACCTATACCTCTATTGTGTGCTCTGCCTAGCATCTCCATTTACACCATACATGAAACTTTAATTATTATTTCGGTTTAATCGACCTCACCTAAACGGGGTTGTTCATCAACTCACATGGAACAGTTCTACCAAATTAAGCTATTGCTTGTTTAACGATACAAGCTACCTCCAACTGCCAAGTCATAACATATAGCCATGGTGCATTGTAGGATTCTAACCTACATTTCCCCTATGCGGAGCGTCTTTATTAGACCAAATACCTATATGTTTCACATCTCCCTTGTACTTCGATTGATGCTAGTACACCCACCCCGAGTCGGACGGGGAATCACTGCTTATAAGACAGGTGCAACGAACCGCATCACCTTGGGCGCATGTGAGGTTTGTAGCTTTCACTACCATGTTTTATTTTTGATGGGCTAAACCTCAAAGTGACCATCTAGTTAGGAGCGACCTAACAGCCTTTTGCTTTATATGTGTATTATACCACACATATTAACATTTGTCAACTACTTTTTTACAGAAACATGATAACCTTGACTTTCATAATTCTTCTTAGCTGTGTCCTTGTCAGAACTCTTAATCACAACTTCAAACATCTCTACAATCCCATTGTCGAGTTCTTTTCTACACACTAAAACGCTTCTTCCTTGCTTTTTCATTGTTTTTATCTCCTTTCTTAACTATATATGTATTATACCATATATTCTATTAAAAGTCAACCATTATTTTTTATTAAATGGAACAAATGTTTCATAATAATTCTTGCATACATAAACATCATATTCTTCATCTTCATCCAATTTAAAAACAAACACCATAGTGTCACCGCTTCCAGTAAGTCTACACCAATCGTTTTCGTCGTTAAGGTCAAAATTTTCAATACATTCTTTTACCCATTTATTAATTGTGTCATCATCAATATGTACTCCATCATTAAATGAACAATAATGTGTTGGAAATTCTACATTGTCCTTAGTCAGCGGAAAATAATCAGCTAATTCATCAGCATACGTTTCCTCACCACAACAAGGACACACTACATATCCCATTCCATATGCTCCAACTTGAATATCATCATCTTCTACTTCAAGCTCGGAGTCACAATGTTCACAAGTAATTTTATAAGTCTTTGGCTTAGATCCCGTTTGCATCATGTGATTGTACTTATCATTCAATACTATCATTCTTCTACCTCCTTGATATAATAAATACTATTCATTGTTTCAATAATATATAATTTATCTTTTTCAACATAATCCCAATGACAAATAGTTGAACTTCGCAGCATTTGTCCACTATAATCATCATATACAAAACAGAATGGCATACCTACGAATAAATCTTTAGAATAAAACTTACCATACAATGAATGAGTAGTTTCAATATATTTTATTGTTTCTTCTTTAACAACGCCATCTAAATCTGTAACGCCTACAATCTTTAACATTTTTGCTCCTTTCTTTGTTCTTTATATTGATAGATACATTCTCTTGCGATCATAGGAATATTAGATTGTGCTTGCATATGACAATCCCATTTCTCTAATTTATTACAATCTTTTTCAAAAGCATCACCTACTGAAATCTCATATTCACATCTACTCCGTTCTTGCCAAGCAATGATTCTTTCAATCTGTTTACACAGTCCTTCAAATCCGTATAAAGTGTCTTCACCATATCTTTCATACTTATAGTTCTTAGGAGAGCGTAAATATTTCTCAATAGCCTTTTCAGTACACTCTTGAACATAACAATTCCTAAAAATATTAAATGGTTCAATCTTCTTTGTGTTTGGATTATAATTCAATACATAATATTCAAATTGCATATCATCACCTCAACTCTACTAAATGTTCATTTACAACAGTCCAACAATTAGGTTTAATCTTCATATCCTTGATCCATTGTTTTACACATTTGTCAATCCGATTGGCAAGTTCTAATTCTTGTTCTCTTGTAATTTCAAAACTTTCACTTACTTCTCCACATTCTTCATACAAGTTATCATACATAGATTCAATAATTTCTTCTTCATTACTATTCCATGACAATACTGGTTCTTTACAAGTTCCTACATAAACTTCTTCACAAACATCATTAACTGTTTCTTTAGCATCTTCAATAGCCTCTTGTTCTGTATCAAAACTACCATTATAATATTCACCATCAGAAGACCAACAGTATCTTGTTTTATCTACTTTATCAATCCAATATGGAGGTTCATCATCACAATCATCTTCATCAAGCCAACCACCAAACTCTTGAGCAATCCCTTTCATAATTTCAACTGAATTACCATGATGATCTAATCTTAAAAATGTGAGTTCTGATTTTACCATATTTTCAAGATTATATTGACGATAATAATTCAAATTTTCATAAAGGTTGATATTTTGATATTCATAAAACATAGCTCTGTTTTCATTACCATCATTAAATGTAATAAAGCCACTTGTTATTTTCCATTCATTACTATCGTCATATTTTTCTTTAATGTCACTTAACAACTGATTTACAGAACCATAATTTTCTTCGTGAGTTCCATCGCTGATTAATTTATAATGCTCATCAATATAACTAACAATCTGTTCTACTGTAATGTGTCCTTTTAATCTTAAAATTGTAGCACAACCCATAATCTCACTCCTATTCTACAACCAATTTAACATCACCAATAACAGGCTCAATATCATATGAATCAACATCTTTATAATATTGGTCTTCTTCTAAATCATATATAATTGGATTTTCTCCATCTATATCAGTTAAATAAATTCCATAATAACATGGTACTAATCCTTTATTATTGTATTTTACAAGTGTGCCACTTTTAATCTTTGATGTTTTTGTATTAAATTCTACTTCCATGTCTACTCCTTTCTAAAACAAATCATCTTTACAAGGTCTATTATAACACTTTATCTCCATTTTGTCAACCACAATCTGTAATTTTTTTTGACCGTTCCATTCATTTATGCTTAACTCACCTACACAATCCATTTGTAGTTTGTTATTGCTTGGCTCATTTACAAAAATATCATTATCATAATATCCTAACTGTAAATCTTCCTTATTCTTCTTTAAGCAGTTGAATATCATAATATCAATACCCTCTTTGTGCAACTTTAATGTCCGTTTATTCTTACCCATAATAGACCAATCTGAGGGCATAAATGTAATGTTCTTGATATGGAACTTAGGCTTTGGTAAACCACTATTGTTCCACAACGCACTATAAGGCTCAAATAGCCCAAATAATCTTGTAGGTATAGATTTTATTGAATAAGACTTTAAAACGTCTATATGGGGCATATACGAAAGCTCAAGGGTATTGTAGTAGTCTACAAGTGCTTGAATGTTACCAACTTGAATCTGTATACCTGCGCTGTCTTCGTGACCACTAGCCCAATCAACTAATTCATTATTATCCAAATCTTCTCTTAATGGAATAGGACTCCTGAACGAACCAATCATTATATCACCTTTAATAGATCCGACTATTGTAGGCTTGTTATCACATAATGTCTTAATTTTGCCAGCCAACAATCCACTATAAGAACGTGGTACATCATCACTTGTAAATACAATCAAATTGTTCTGTCCACAAGACAATATCGTGTCCATATTGTTCTGAATCACATCATTCACAATCTTAATCTGATTTTGATGTGCTTGCTCTACCATATCTAATGTTTCATTTATATCACATTGACCAATAAAAGCAAGAATAAGCTGTTGCTTTAAGCCCATATCATTACAACGACATACACTATTTATTTTAGGAATAATCTTAAAACCAAGGTCACGTTGAGTATATGTGTCACTACTAATAAATCTATCAATCATAGCACCAAGAAATTCATTATTTACACAATCTCTTGTTTCAAGTCCAAAATGATAATACTCTCTATTTTCCATTTCTGACATAATCATACTGTCAGATACAAGGCTCAATGCTACTAAGTCTATGAAATACCCTGACCAATCTAAATCAAGCTGATTATCTAATCCTTGTAAGAATTTATGCGTAACCAAAGCACCACTACCATTTCTTGACACATTATATCTAGGGTCTTGATTATTTATAAGACACCCTTTATCAATCGGTGTAACTATGTCATGGTGGTCTAAAATAATAAGCCCAATACCAAGTCCACACAATTCGTCTGCTTGCTCACAATTATTTGTTCCAGCATCAGGAATAATCACAAGGTCAGGTCTTTCTTGTCTAATTCTGTTCATAATATCTTCATCGTCAAGTCCACGTTGCTTGCCACTATGAATAAGAATCTTAATAGTCCACTTATCACTTAATTTCATAAGATATTGATATAAAATTACAGTAGAGCATATGCCGTCTCCGTCACCATCTTGAATAATAAACACTGTACTATCTAACTTAGACCAATATTCAATTTCTTGACAAGCATATGGAATATCAAGATATTTCCACCATTCATCAATATATTTACCAGTGGGATTAAGATATTCTTTCGTATCTTCAATCCCACATTTTTCTAAATACGACTCTATCGTTATAGGCTCATTGCCATATAATTCATTTACTTGCATGGTAATTCTCTTACTCTTCTAATAATGTCACAAATTCCTCTGTAATTAAAAGCTTCATAAAGAATATTTAACACATCGTCCTTACTTATCAGTTCTTCTTTTGGCTCAGTAAGTTCTAATGAATTTTCCATATACCAAAAACTACCGATATATTTGTCTCCTGAATCAACAAGATAACCGTTTATACCTTCATAATCATCACGGTCTACAATTATTCCAATTCTACCTACCATGTTCTCAGAAGACCATTCATCTATCTTTAAGATTCTAACTCTATCTCCAACCTTAAACTTATAATTACTCATTATCAATTACCTCCACTTCATATCCAAGTGCTTCACTAATTTGTGCTAATGTCATCTTCTTAGGCTCTTTACGTTCCCAAATACAAGTAAAATACTTGTCATTAAACAAATCTCTTAACACATTAGCCTTGGATTCATAAATTTTCATAATATCAAAATCTTCTACATAATATTCATTTTCATTTAATTTTTCATCATATGTTGCTGTAAACCAACCATCAAAATTAGAACAAATTAGTTTATCACTTCTCTTTCTTAATAAATATCTACTTCCATTTCTACACTCAACAATCATACCTTCTTTTAATTCCATTTTGTTATCCTCCTTATATTCTACAACTGGTTTATATAGCCAGATACTATTTATATTGCCATAACTTAAATGCAAATCTGAATAACAATAATAATAAGTGTCTTTTTCATACAATTTTCAATTAGTATCATTTATACATGAGACTTTCCATCTTATTCCACGTTTGTAACACTCTTTTACAAATTCTTCTGCTTCTTCTTCTGTTTTGCAATGCACTGAAATTTTACCATTTTTAAAATCTTCCCAATTAAATTCCATTTCTATTCCTCCTTTTCTTCTAACAAATCAATAATTACACTTGTTTTAAATACATATGTTTCATTATTCTTATATTTAGATTTTTTTGATAAATCAGAAATCGACTTCAAAGATTGCAATTCTTCCTTAACAAGCCTCCTTCGCTCACTTATTTCTTTTAATTTTTTCATTAATTTTGCACTAATAATTGCGTCACATTTCTTCATTTCAATATAGTGCAAAATATCCTCTCTTTGCAAATCATATTCAGATTGTAATTTTGTAAGTTCTGATTTCCTTTTGTTTACTTTATCAAGGAAATTATTATATTCTAAAATCCATTCAGCACCTTTACAGGAATGTTCTTTTTCTTGTAAAATTTTATTATTCATATTCTACCTCCAACTGATATATGTATTATATCATATCAATCAATATTTGTCAAGAATAATTGTTCAAGTTTTTCATTTTGATTCTGTAATTCAATGATTTTCTTAAAATTTTTTCTAATCATAGCGCATATTAGTATATTCTTATACTTTTTTACATATTCTTTTGGACACACGTATGCTTCTCCAAATTTCCCTTTTTCTGCAATATATAAATGTTGTGTCGCCGCATTATCATTAGCTTCTTCAATTTCATAAGTCCCATCATAAAACACTTTTACTTTTGCCATACTACTCATAATCTATATCTCCTTTTTTAGTTCTCTTTTTCTCCTTGAAACACCCTATCTTTATGATTAACACAAAATATATATAATTCTTTCTTTAATTGTTTATCTTTTACAAGTAGAATATTATTTTCCTCACAATTCAAATCTGAAATAAAGTATGTGTCTTTATAAAAATCTTTCATATTGAATTTTAATAAAGTATTCGGATGAGCCAAACATATTGTTGCTGTTTTTGAGCAAACATCATATACAATATTTAACAAATCATCTAACTCTTTCATTTACTTTATTTCCTTTCAACTGTTTCATAATATATCTACTCATATAATAGCTATACATTCCACCAACACTTAAACTAGGGTTAATAAGATTTTGTTTTACACATGATTCCCAAATCTTATTATCTTTGTCAAAGTTTCTTATAATACTTTCTACTTCATTCACATCCATTCCTCCTTTATTTGATAAACCAATTATAACATAAAAATCCAGTCTTGTCAACTGGATTTTTAATAAATTTAGAAATTAACATTTGCTAATACATCATTCAATTCTTACCAAGGGTCATATTTATTTAATACATCTACTAATTCATCAATCATATCATTCATATATTCATTAGATTTAGCTTGTATATAATCTTTTGCTGAATCAACATCTAATCCAATATCAATTACGTCATTATGATATGGTTCTCCTGTTAAGTTTTCTCCAAAACAAATTTCATCAAGTGGAATGTCATAATACTCACCAGTTTCTCCATTTACACAACTGAAAGTTAATTCTGTATTTTCATCATATCCAATTTCATTCAGTTTGTTAATTAAGTCAATTACTTTCATCATGTTTTTATTTCCTTTCAATATACAATGGTGGAATATCAATAGGTTTATTATCCCATGTTGTAGCAAACATATCAATCATTTTACCTATGCTATTATCTACATAATGCCATACTTTTACATTCTGTCCAAACCTACCATATCTTGTTTTAAAACAATGGCTAACCGCATTAGGAATAATTGTTCCACCAAATGCTTGCTTATTATATTTATTATTCCATTTTGCTATTAAAGATTCTACTTGTTTTAATTCTTTTTGTCTTGGGTACATATAAATAGAACCATTATCTAACTTAGTTTTAACCGACTTAGAGCCAAACAAACAACTTTCATCAACAATATCTACTTCTTTTTCACGACCATTTAACTGAATCATTGTAGCAATCGCAACATCATATTTTTCTGCCGTTAGTTTTAATGTATCAACAAAATGTAACAAAGCCATATCTTCTCTAACAGGCATACCGCTCATTTGTTTTAACTCTGCTCCTATGTAGAAGTTATTCCATGTGTAATCGTGAGTTATATATTCATAACCTTCCAATGACAAGTTTCTAATCATTTCAGCAACACCATTAGACGTAAAATTTGGATAGTTAATGATTCTTAATTCACTTTCTTTAGTAATTTTTCCAGCTTCCGATAATCTCTCTTTTTCTTCTTTTGTAAAATCTCCGTCAAGAATTTTATGATAAGGAATACCACTTATATTTGCCATAAAACGAGGTTGGATTTCTTCTCTCATTTTTTGCTCTGTATGAATATATGCCCCTTTCCCTTGATAATATGGATTGTCTACAAAATCTTGAGCTTCATCTGACCATATTTTTAATACGGAAACATTATTTTGATCTGAGATTCCCATACAAGTCTTTCCGAAAGATGATGGGCTTCCTCTTAAAATTAAATGCCCTCTACACCAACCACGATATAAATTATTTAAAGTTGGTGAACACAATCCAGCCCCAATCATAGGTTCTTCTTCTAATTCGTCAAGTAATTCATCAAACCCCTCACCACAAGTCATTACTTCAATTTTATCGTTTAATAAAAACTGTTTACGAACATCAGACTGTTGTTTTTCAAACCAATTCACAATATCCTCAATGCTATATTGGTTCAAATTTTCAAGCTGACTTTCCTCGCTCTTGTCTTCATCATAGAATTTCTTAATGTCAAATCCTTTTTCTTTATAAGCATTAAGACAACTGAATTTCCTAAACTCTGTATAATAGTATTCAAAGTTATCAACATCTGTTAATTCAATAACTGTTGCTATATAATCTTCAAAATTGTTGTCCTCTAACACGTTATATTCACTTACAAAAGGTTTAACAAACTCATCTATATCCATGATACTAACGCTTTTACAACCGTTTAATGCCAAATTATATATCGTAGCATATAATATCTTTTGAAACAATATAGTCCATTCGTCTTTGTCAAGTGGATATTTTGAATCAAGTGTTAGTTCAGGTCGTTGTAAATAGCAACCAAGTAAACGATCGTTCACTGTACGATTACATATCATAATCTATCTCCTAAATTTAATTTTATCGACCAAATTGTCTTCTTTGACCAATTTAATCAACATTATCAACTTCTTGTTGTAACCATTCAATTTCCGCTTTTAAGGCATCTCCATAATAATAATATTTTTCACCATTGCTTATTCTATATCCACAATCTAAAGGATATTCAGATTTTACCCTAGAGCAAGCAATTTTTTCTATTGTTATTTCACTTATAATCCTTTCAAAATTTGTCATACTTTATTCTCCCAAATAATACAAATCATACCATCTTCTCTAAAAGTTTTCCTTACTTCCTTTTTTAACAACTCATTAGGAATACTACCTACATTCTGATAGTTAATTCCATATTCATATAGTCTTGGTGTAATTGTCATATTCTTACAAATACTTGGACATAACCAAAATCCTTTACTATCATGCTTATGCTGATTGCAAAATTCTTTTACTGTCATGTTAGCCCCCCTATATCAATATATTTCTTTTTCTTACCACCACAACTTTTCTTAATCACAATTTCATTATCAGTAAAATCAAATTCATCAATACTCTTTTCAATCTCTTTGGTCTGATTAAAATATTTTTCAGCTTCAATCCCATAAAAAGGTAATAATGATAAAATACTGCCATTTGATTCTTCTGAAAATAGATTAAGTTCTAACACTTCATACATATAGTATAGGATATATTGTAATGTTAAATAAGACCATACTTCATGTTCTTGTAAGATGTTTTTCGTCTGGCTCATCAGTAATGTCCACGGCACTTCTGATTTATCATATCCATTGTCTAAGTATATTTTCAATATGTAATCAGTGTAAACTCTTCTGTCACTTGATTCACTTGGTTCATATTTAGCCTTTGCTTTATTTCTTTTAGCCATTACCTTATTATAACATTCTTCATTACAATAATAACTTGCTTTACCAACCTTATAAGCTGTATCTTTATCAAGTTGTTTACCGCAACAACGACATTTTGGCATTATAATTCAATCCCTTCGATTTCGGCTCTCATTTCAAGACAATATAAATACTGTCCCATTGTACTTGCTTGTTTCTTTAATAATTCAAGACTACAAGATGGCTCAAAATTCAAAGTATTAGATTCATATTTAACAATCATTTTATGCAACTTATCATATCTAATCTTTGTTTGAAAATATTCTGCCTTAAATCTCTCTTTGTAATCATCACTTTCCATAAGTTTTACCGTATCTAATAGCTCCATTACTTTAATTCCTCCTTAAACTGCTTTAAAATTTCTAACATTTTATAGTCCTCAATATAGAATAAATCTTCAACTCTTGCAAATCTCTTAAAGTTTTCAACTAACTGTCCAAATCTCCAATCTGGAACAAGTTTCCAAATTTTTAATAATTCATTCATAAATGGTTCAATTCTGTTAATATCTCTCATTGTTTATCTCCTTTTCATAAACACATTATACCACATAATTTACTCGTTGTCAAATTCAAGTTTATCAAACTCCCAATTATTCTTTATGCTAATCTCACTAGCGTAATTCATCCATAAATTCATTTCTTCTTGTTTAGTGACATCAAATATCACATGACAATCATATACATAATAATGTCCAGTAGGTTTAGATATTTTTATAATATATTCATGCCTGTTTCTTAGACCATTTCTTGACTTATTCTTGTACTTTGCTTGCATTATTCACCTCTGTATGTTCACAAGCCCAAACACTTGTCTGAGTTTGTATTGGGCTTGTTTTCATAGGGCAATCAATACAACCATCATATTCTGCACACATTTGTAATATTTGACTTTGTTCTTGTATCATTTGACCCATATCAATATTAAGTTGCATAAGCTAACCCTCCTTGCAATGTATCTTTATCAGCGTACTTTAAAGTAGGCACGAAAATTTTTTTGCCACAGCAAGTACAATATTTACCTATATAATCATCTTCACTAATTTCTTGATTGCAACAACCAGTTTTATAACACTTGTTATTAATATCATAAAACCATATACAATAACCAATCATTCAATCACCTCAATTTCTTCGCATTGCAAATCTTCATCGTAACATACATAATCAAATTTTTTATCTACAAATTCTACAATATTTCCGTCATTGTCTTCGTGTTCTTCAATCCATTTATTCACTGCTTTTGTATTTGCAAAATACCCTAATGTAATGTCATGATTAACATAATTATCATAATAATCATCATATCCATCTTCATCAATATAATCACTTGGAATATATTCTTGTTCTAGATAATATAATCTATAAATTTTCATTAAAATGCCCCTTCCATAGTTAATTTATCTTCATTTTCGTCATCATAAAAATCTAATGCTTACTCGCAATTACAACCCTCACATAAAACATATCCATTTGGCATAATTTGTTCACAAGGAATTTCACCATATTAATACTTAGATAATCATATTTAGAAATAGCTTGTTTCTGCATTTTCTTTTAGACCTCTCTGCTTAATCATTTGCGTCAACACCCAATTATCCACACAACCATATTGACTTAATTCTCTAATCATCATAAAATCAGAATACATTTCATTGTATTGAGATAATAATTCTTTATCTCTATATAATGCGTTACAAATCGCAACTAATTCTGATGAATTTAATGTAATATTTACTTCATTCTTTGTTGAATCTACTGTATTTATTCTCATTTAATTTCCTCCTTAATTAGAAAAACTAAGACACTCTCCATCTTTTTCAATACAAGGAACAGCAATCAATTTACCACAATATGTACAAAATCCACCTCTTCTATTATTGTCAAATGAATAATTATGACAACATTCTGTATGATAACATCCATTTTCTCTATCAACCATCCAAACACAACACTCTTTTGGAATCCATCTACAAGATTCAATTCTTGAAACTTGATAATTACTTTCTAGTGCATTTCTTCTTAAATTTTTTAATAGCTTCTTGTTTGACATATACTTTCTTAACATTTTTAACATACAATTTCTCTCCTTTCAAACAACTTTTCCCATACTTCTTTGCCTTGGTCAACTGGTGAATCTTTATACCCTAAGAATCTATCTTCATCATTATCCCATACAACTCCTATTTCTTGAGCATACGGTCTAATCATATCAATGATTCTATCAACCTTTTCACGATACTTTAAGAACTCTTTAGTGTATTCATCATTTATCATAACATTTTTATACTGTCTATCTAATGCTATAATAAACTTATTGACACCGTACTTTAACAACAATTTCAATTTAGCTTTTTGTAAGTTCATACCAAACATGGCAACTGATATATTATAATCATAAAATTCGTCTATATGAATAACTGATTTAGGAGCTTCAAACAATATAGCAGTTCTAGTCCGTTCAATATCGGCTTTATTCATATTCAGACCATATAACACAAGCCCCATTTGAAATTTATACTCTGTACCGTCTAACATTCTCAAATGGTCGTATTTTGCATAATCAATCAACTCTGGATTAGTGTTTCTATCATGTGTACCTACTAAATTTCCTTCATCATCATATACAGGTATCACCACTTGTTGTAACCTATTATACCACCTTATATCAAATTTGTCAAGTGATTCTTTTGTCATACCTTCTTTTAGCCACGGCTCGTAATAACATGGTGTAAGATAATTCAAGATTGCCTTATCGTAGATTTGATTTGTTGCATTAGAATAGTTCTTAGTATACTTCAACAAGGTGTTCTGCCATTTGTATATATTAGTGTTGACTTGTTTAACTTCTTCCTTAAAATTGAACTCTATACCTAACTCATTACAGAGCCATTTTAATGATTGATATGTGCTACATGGTTCTCCTAATAATTCTCTACGTTTCTTAATTAAAGATAACAAAGAATATGAACAACTACATTCTGAAAAACAACAGAAAGATCTAGTTTCTTTATTAAACGCAAGATTATATCCACCACCATTTATATTGTGACATATAGTGTTATATCTATCACCACGTTTATTAGCACCTAATCTACGCATAATAATTTCATAATCATCTAATGTCATACGTTCATATAATAGTTCATGTATGAAATTTTTAAACGCTTCATATTCTTGTTCAGTCATTTTCAATCACCAACGTCAGCAAGTCCAAAATAACTCCACATAACATAATTCAGAGACATTTCTTTTCCGTTATATGCGTTATATAGCCCTAACTTACCACAAGATTGCATAAATGTTCCAACATAATATCTGTTCCTATCATAATTATAGATTAAAACTGGATAATTCTCTTCTGGCAAATTAGCTCCGTTTACATTATTTTGCTCATAAGTAAGACAATCATTCCATACTCCTAATAACGGGTATTCCCAAATCGTTTCCATTTATTCTCATTACCTCCACACATCATATCACATAATTCTTTATTTTCTTTAGGTGTATATAACATACAATCAGTATTTAAACAATATTGACAAAATATATCTCCAACACAATCAAACCACTCACAATCAAAACATTTCATAACACTCTCCTACATATTAAAACACTTATCCATAATGTAATTCGTATTATCTTTATCGTATAAATCTTTACAAGCCCTTATAAACTTATGAATAGATTCGCCATAATCAGATAAGTCTGCATTTAATACCTTTAATATAGTTTCATCATCTAATTCTTCTGTGTTAAATTTATTTGATGGGCTACCTTGACCATCTTTATTGCAAAATCCTTTAACCTTATTTCCTAATCGCAAAATAGTTAAACCATGTAATCCATACATCTCATTTAGAATAATATCATAAGTTTTGCCACGATATTTCACATTGATGTTACCATGCAATACAGTTCCATTTTCGGAAATAGATACTTCGCCTATTAAAGTTCTATATAAATCATAAGTTCCATTTTGAGAATAAATATACGCATCTATAGCACAAACATTAGCCATTGTTCCAGTCAACGTATGAAAATATTCATATTCTTTTTCATCATAATGGATTGAAGGTGTATCTCCATAATAAACTTCACCAATATCATGTTTTGCATCATTCCAAAATGTGCAATATTTTTCTTTTAATTCAGTATTAGATAATCTCATAATCTATCTCCTTTATTTTGATAAGGCTATTATACCACAAAAAGGAGTTAATGTCAACTCCTTTTTACCACTGGTACATTACCAATCCATTCCAACCTTTTTGCCATTCACGCTCTTTTTCATCACAATATTCCCTCATCTGTACTTTATAATCAGCGTTACAATCAATTAAATTTTGTGTACTATCATCAATGAACAAAGAATACTCATAAATATTATTCATATTGATAAAACCTTTACTTACATTCAACGGCAATGCAATCATCGGAATGTCTTTAAACCCTCTATCGTCAAACCACTTTCTTTTAAGTGCATAATTTTCGATATTTGCTTTAGTCACAAGAATAATCTTATCCCTATATCTATCCATAAATTCTAAAGCTCCATCAATAGGTTTGACAACCTTAAAAAATAACCCATTGTTAAACATACTTTCAATTTCTTCACTTGTCATTCCACGATAGCAACACTGAAAATTCCAACTTGTTACATCTGAACCATCAAAATTGCCATCATATCGTTCATTCAAAATATCAATCATAGCTTGGCAAGAATGAAAAATTACTCCGTCTATGTCAAGAAAAATCTTATCAATTTCCATATCTGTAATAAAACTGTCAATATCTTTAATTACTTTCATTATTATTCTCCTTTTCCTTAATTGTATAAATCAATCCATCTTGGTCAATTATTTCATATTTATTGTTGAACTCAACAAAATTTACTTCGTCTGAAATTGTTACTTTAACATTAACACACCTCCTTCATAAATCCTTCGATCTTTTCACTATCAGCCTTATAATAATGCTCTAATGTTACATCGGGTTTCTTATGTCCCATACTACTTGCTACCGCTAAAATCGGCACTTCTAAATCATTCAGACAATAACTTGCATAACTCGCTCTAAAACAATGGTTACTTAATTTTGCAATCTTCTCATCATCAAATCCAGCTCTTTTAGCCAAGCATTTCCATGTTCTTGAACAGCTCTGCTTATCCATTTTAGTACCTTGGTTACTAACAAACAAATATTCACAACCATCTTTTCTCATATCAGCAATATACTTATCAATAACCTTGCAAGTATTTTCACTTAAATATACTGTCCTCGGTTTCATGCCCTTTGTAATGACTAAATCAATAGCATTATTACTATCTCTGTTTAAATACATGTCAAGCGTTACATTACTAATCTCACAAAATCTTACACCAGTATTAAACATGAACATTAACATAGCCTTTTCACGAATGTTCTTTGCATTATGAATTAAAGCCATTACTTCATCTTTAACTAATACCATATGATGTTCCTGCTCTTCCTTACGTTTAGGCAATTTAATACCGACCATAGGATTGACCATATCAACTAACTGCAACTCATCAAGAATGATATTATAGAAAGAGCTTAAACTTCTAACCATAATCTCAAGTGTAGAATAAGCATGACCGTCTTTATATTTCATAAGATACATATTCACATCAGCTTTCTTAATATCCTCTACATTTTTATTGACAACATTGAAAAACTTAGTTACGTTTTCAATATATGTATGAATAGAGTTTGCCGATAAATCAATATATTCTGCATATTCTGTATAAGATTTGATATAATCGTTTAAATTCATAACTGTTACCTACCTTTCATTTGATAAGGTAATTATAACATAGATAGTTGGATTTGTCAATAGTTATTTTTCAACAAATCTATTTTTAGCAATTTCAAAATATTTGTCGTCAATTTCACATCCAATGAAACGTCTATTTAATTCTTTGCAAGCTAAACAAGTCGAGCCACTTCCCATAAAACCATCAAATACAACTTCACTTTCTTTAGAAGAATTTATAATTGCTTCCGATAACAAGTCAATGGGTTTCTCCGTAGGATGATTTTCATTTTTTGTCTTATTATAAAACCAAACATCTTCTTTTCTGCCATTTTCAAATTTTCTTCTACCTTTATTACCATATAGAATCAATTCATATTTAGGAGCATAACCAGCTTGTAAATCACCACTTCCATGATTGTTTTTAACCCACACAATAATATTCTTTAATTTAAAATATTTTTCAAAAGTTTGCTTAAAAATATCTATATTATGCCAACTACAAAAACAATAAATTGCAGTATTTTGTTTCATAATTCTACTACACTCTGCAAAATAATCATCAAGAAAATCTAAATTGTTGTCATTTTTGATTTTATCATAAACTTCTTTTCTTCTATGCGATTGAAAACTCATTCCGTATGGGGGGTCTGTTAGACATAAATCAACACAATTATCATCAATTTCTTTTAATAAATTCATACAATTCCCATGAAATAACATTCCCATCTCATCTTGATAGTCTGCTTTTGCATATAATTCTGTTAAATTCATTTTTATTTCCTTTTCACTTAATACACATATTATATCACACAAAATATAATATGTTAATACTTTTACTTAAACTGATTGACTAAACTATCTTCAACTTCCTAATTTTTATATTTGTCTAACCAACCCATTTGCCAACATCTAAATAAAAAACTGTTTAATACTTTCATTTCTTCATTGTTAGTTTCAATATTAGTTTTTTCTAAAATATCTTCTTTTGCTTTTTCAATAATATCAAATCTATTATCTGAGCATCTTTCTCTATGTTTATTAGCATATTCAAACGCTCTTAGTTCATCTTTGCCAAGCCATTTCACCCATGCTCCGCAATCATTACAGTAAAGACCCGTATTACTGCCTTTCACTTCTGTATGTAAATCAATACTTCCACATTTCTTACAACAATTCTGATACATAATTTTCCCTCCAATATATTATTCTCCATCATATAATTTCACTGTTCCATCTGAATTGTAGATAGGTGTCATACTATCACCCTGAATCCAGTAATATAAAACATTAGTATTTTTATCTACTAAAATTGCTCCATAAAAATTTGTGTCGACAACCTCAAAATCACATAACTTTGAATTTGGACTCTTAATTTTCTCATCAATATTGATAACATTGGTACATCCAGTCATTCCAAAACACAATACTAATCCTAATGCAACTGCTAAAATTTTCTTCTTCATATGATTTATTTCTCCTTTCGTTTATATATATTATATCATAATTCTTACGCTTTGTCAATCCACATAATCGGTAAATTCTGCACCACAGCACATACATTTTACAGTTTGACATTCAATAATGCCACTTGGTAAAAACTTCCATACAAATTGTTCTCCTGCTGTTGCATGAGTAAAACATTTCTTTCTATGATTTTCTACCCATTTGTCTAATTTTTGACTTGTTTCAAATACCATTTTTATTTCTCCTTTTTCAATATTCTTTTAACTTGTTTCTTAATCGAATCCATATTCAAATTTGCATAACTATTATCAATTAGTAAATCCCAAGGTCTGTTAGATTCAAATTCTGTAAATTGCGCATCTTCTGCTTTGTTTCTATTTTCCCATGCCGTCTTAAAATCAGAACGTGTTGACGCTCTTGCTCTACGAATATGCTCGTCACAATAGATATAAATAATTTTAAGATTGATTTGGTCTTTGAAATGCTCTTGTAAATATTTAATTCCTAACGGGTCAATCACATATATACAATTATCTTCAATATCCTCTAACGTAGCACAATATTCATACTCACCTATTTTAGTATAAGCTATTACAGTCTGATTGTCAAGTATATTTTGAAATTCTTCTTTTGAATCAAACCAATGCTCAACCCCATTAGTTTCATTTGACCGAATAGGACGTGTTGTATGTGATACTACTAATGGATAGTCTAAGATTGTTGACAATCGTTTTGCAATATAGTCTTTACCCACTAGATGTACGCCCACAAATAGCAATAATATTTTTCTTTTTAATAATTTCGTTTCTTAAATCCATATTTTTAATCATCAACTTCTACCTCCCATTTATATAACGCTTCATAAACATTATCTTTTATTTGACCTTTGTATTTATCAGCTACTTTTTTAATATACATTTCTTTATATTGTTTATATGCTTCAAACGCTTCTTTTGGTGTATTAAATACTCCTAAATGCTTTTGTTGTTTTTTATCTCTCCCAATTTTTTCACTGCATTGAGCAATATACTTATTTAACTTCTTTTTATAATAAACACCAATAGGATACAGTCCTCTATTTTTATTTGTTTTTGTAAATAACACATTTATTTCATTTGGCACAAAACAACAAGTATCTGGACTATATATTTTATTCCCTTTAACAAGAATATCTTTATCTAAACATACTCTTTCATTTTTGTCTTTTAATTCTATAAAATTTTCGTTAAACCAAACTTTAAAATTTTGATAATCATGCCATTCTTCGCAAACTATACAGCCCTTATATGTTGGTTGTGTTTCTATACGTTTCTTGTTATAACATCGTTCTAACATTCCTTTCCAAGTGTCCCAACATTTATAATCCAAATTTGTAGAATGTTTAGGAATTTCTCCACCATAATAACCTATTCCAAACACAGATTTATAATAAGGATTCATAACATGACCTAGTTTAAATTCTTTCAAATCACAATGTTTTCTGATTTTATGTTCATCTTGAAATTCTACAACAACATCTCCATTTCCATTATATTCAATAATTTTCATTAAACATCCTTGTGTGTTGTAATTTTCTTTTCCTAAAAATTGCTTTTCATATTCTATTTGCCTACAGTCTTTTAAATTAGGATTTCTAACTTCCCCATGAGAGAATCCGTAATATGTTGTATTAACTCTTGTTTTATTTTCATCATCAAATTCTACTACTATTTTATTAGAATTTTTGTATTCAACAATAGTCATTTTGCAATCTTGTCTATTGATTTTAGATTGTCCTATTCTATCGTATCCTTTAAAATTCTTATTCATTTTCATTCTCCTTATATCTCTTAATTACAATACTATCTCCATCAATAAAAAATTCAAATGGAACGCCCCAAGAGTTCCATTCTTCAAGACCAAACATTTGATTTCTTATTACTTTTGGAATTTGTATTCTCCCTAAATCATCTATTCTTCTTATAAGACCAGTTGCTTTCATTTTCATCTCTCCTTTCTATTCCTTACACAACCCTAATAACATATTTTTTTCCAGTGGTATTACATTTTGGACACGTTTCAATTCCATTTACATGATTTTCAGCCAACCATGCGGCGCCACATTTCTTACATCGCATTTTGGTTGACCATCCGCCATTCTTTTCACTATCAATAGTTCCATAATCAACAAATCCAACTACCGCATCATAGTCAATCACTCTAATTTCCATTAGTCTCTCCATTTGAAATTGCTATTTTATTTTGTATTGTTAAATATTAAAAACACCATTTTATATTTTATAATATAATATGTCAGTCTGGCTCAACCCAAATTGTGCTAAATTCTTTTTCACCCCATACACAATAAGAATCAATGTCACAATGATATTTTTCCATTAACCATTCACCAATTTCAAAAATATCATAATTATCTGGTGCTTCTACTTCTGTCGGTAAGTTTTTATTTCCAATCCATACAATATCTACTGCTTTCATATTATTCTCTCCTCCTTAATTAAACAATATTACATAAATAAAAAATACAATAATTGCAGCTATAGCATAAGTTACAAGGTTATTGTCATTATTCTGATTTTGTTTTTGCCTTTCCATTTCTTTTTTCTTAATATAATCTTGTGTTTCGATATTAACACTCATGTTTAATCCTCCTTATACAAATCTTTAGCACAATATGGGCAATATAAAATAGAAATTAGTTTATCATTTTCATTATCTAAATGTAAGTGATGATACCAATTAATATAAGAATCATCTATACTATATTCTTCTATACTAATATTGTCAACATTCTTCATGGCTTCGCATGTGTGGTCTTTAACAAATTTAATTTTTTTCATAGTCAATCCTCCTTAATTTAATTTTTCAATTATAATTTTAAATTTGTCACCGTCTTGCGAATCAATTTCTAAAAGTTCATCAATAGCGGTTGGAATGTTTGCACTATAAGAATTTTTATCAGTTTCAAATGACCAACAATCATTATATTCTCCCACATAACCAATAATCTCTTTCTTCATTTTAATTTTCCTTTCTAAATTTCTTCAAAATATTCATTTAGCATATCGTTATCAATTTCTAACCACTGACCATATTTAACATTTATTCTATATAAACGAATTGTTCCACCAATAACTCTAAATGTTTCTTTGTCATCATATTCCCATTTGCTATCTTTTACAATTTTCATTTGTTTGTTTAATGAAAATCCATCAGCGTCATATTTATCAATATAAAATGCTTTATTGCATTTATAAATTTTAATCATTATTCCTCCTTATACTCTTCAATTTTATCACTAAACATTTTGCTAAATCCAATTTCAATTTCATTTTCAATTCTCATTTTTCGTTTTCGATTTTGAATTTCCTTTTTCTTTTGAAATTGAAAATATAAATAATCGTTTACAAACTTAGGTTCGATTTTGAATTTCATTTTTGATTTTTAATCCTCATTTCTTTGTGCTTGTTTAATTAAAGGTAAGATTTGTTCCTCCCATTCTTCCTGATAAATTAAATCATATTTATAAACAAGTCCCTTATCAGTAAACCCACCTTGAATTTCATTTGTCCAATTTCTCCAATCATATTCCTTACAATATCTATCATATACTAAATCAGATGCTTTATTGATAATTAGCTGTAAATAAAGCCAACGATTGATGCTCATTCTGTCTGTTACACACATTAAATAAGAACGAAACCCATCATAACATTCTTGATATGTTTTTTGTTGTAAAGAATTAAGATTAGTCCACATTTCAACTATATCATCAATATCTTGATTCTTTAAATATTCCTTACTTGCACATTTCCATAGATATTGGATGTGCTTGATTGTTTTAACATCCTTAATGATTCTATTAGATAAATTAAATTCATCCTTATAAAAATAATCACAAATCGTTTTCCAATACATATATCCTGTTTCCATTGTATTCTCCTTTCTTTTGCTTGTATTATAACACATTGGAACAATAATGTCAATATATTTCCCCCACATTTTTTAATTCCTATATTACCCTTGGGTGAAATTTCATATTCCATATTACCCCCCAAATTTCCACGTTATCTGACAATTCGTGGGGATTTTTGAAATATTCTGACAATTTAATCAAATTGTGGCAATTTTACAAACAATTCAAATTGCATACAAAAATAGCACTATTGGTTAAAATTGTCTGACAACTAAAATTGTCAACGCCAATAGTTTAACCGCCAGTGCCATTGATTCATCAACGCTTTAAAGCCGATTTCTTATTATACCTTATTATACCATACTTTCTTTTACTTGTCAACAAGAAAAAAGAGAATCATTCGTTCTATTTTTCTTCTATTTGATATATACATCTTGCCATATCCATATCCCCTTTACCAGCACTTTTATTTGCCATTTTAAGCCACTTTTAATCATTCATTGATAAAATATACCACAACATACTTTTGTACGCTTAAAACAGCTTATACACGCTTACAGCCCTATTCCAGTATTCTAATATACCACTGTAACACGCTACAATGTCCTTAAAATCAATTTAAAGTTATTCAAGGCACAATTTACCACTAGACAATAAAACAAGCCTTAAAACGGCAAATACACGGTACTACATAACGTAGTTTTCAATACTAGGTTAGTTACAACTAACTTATGTTCTCACTCCCCTATTTGATAGCTTCTTTTTTGTGTTGCCTTCCCTTTCTCACAATTTTAGTATAACATAGACCGGATAATTTGTCAAGCATAAAAATAAAAAGAGACTGATAAAAATATCAGTCTCTTTCTAATACATTGCAACAACGATCTGCAAGTTCCTCCATCTGCTCTTTTGTAATATGTCGAAATTTCCAGCACCAGTCTATTCTATCACATATCCAGTCAATGCTTTTATCATGCCATGACTTGTATTCCTCATATGATTTTAAAGCAATATCAATTTCTCTGTAAAAATCTCTCTGTTTAGGTTTTCTCATAATAATTACCTTTTCCCTTCATTTGATAATTCAATTATAAACTGTTTCAATACATTTGTCAATGCAAAAAATAAAAAAAGGTTGATATTTTTTATCAACCTTTTAACCATTCTTCTTTATTTACAATTTTATCAAGCCACCATTCAATAGGCATTTCTCCGTTCTCGTGTTCTTCAAATACTTTTAACACAATTTCACTGGATTCTTGAAAATCATATCCTTTTTTCTGAATGAGTTTAATTCCTTTTAATACATTATTATAAGTTTTTCTTTTCATTGGTTTCTATCTCCTTATAAATGACTCTATCCACTTTTCCTCTGCGCTTGTCAATTCCATTTCTTTCTCAAATTGTTCTTTTCTGCTCTGTTCAATTTCTTCGACTTTGTTCGGCAGATTATTATACATTTTTGCATATTCCATAGCTTCTGTACGTTTCTTTGAAAAGCTACCAGATACAGGAATATAGTCAAAACCTTTTTGATGCGCATAATATAAACCAGTCTTTTTGTCTTGTGATACAATATACTTTTTCATGTGTGTTACCTCTTTTCTTTATTTGATAATCTTACTATAGACTATATGCAAACACTTGTCAATACTTTTTCTAAAACTTTTTAAATTTGTCATCACTTTAATGTATTAAAGCGTAAATTGTACCTTCCCTGTTTGCGTCCTAAAGTGTCCACTCCATATCCTAAGTATATGTTAGCATAATTTTATTTCATTGTCAATACTTTTTTACAAAAAGATAAGGGAATTTTCATTCCCTTATTTTACAAAATAACACGGTATAACCATAATACCATAACTTGCTATATTCTGGTACATTGTATCATATTTTTCTTTTTCTTCTTCTGTATAATATTTATAACTATTCATATTTCTAATTAGATAAACCGCACCATCTAATATATAGCAATTATCCATATCAATCTTTTTATTTCCCCAAACACCACTATTTCTTAACAATTTAAAATAATCAATCCGTTTATTAGTTTGTAAGTCTAAAAATCTTGTTAAACCTCTTACAAGTCCTTTGGTTTTCCCATTTTCGCCTTTTACGGTAATGCTTCCTTTGCTTAACCTTACATACTGGTTTTTAATACCCATAATTTCCATTATATTTTCCTCCTATACGTTTTGTTTCCAGATTAAAATACCATTATAATAAATTTCTGCGTCTTTTGTTTCTACGGTAAAATTTAATACTCTTTCAAATTTATAACTGTAATGCAAAATCTTACCGTTTTCAATTAAATAATATATATTTGCTTTCATGTCGTTCCTCCATTCATTTGATAATACTAATATACACCATAATCACATATTTGTCAACAAAAATATTGCACAAAAAAATTATATAAATTTTGTATAAAATACTATTGATTTTTGTAGAAAAAAGGTTTACAATGAATAGGGGGAGTATAGAGTATTAAAAAAATAAATAAAGTTAGTTAAAACTAACCTATATATAAAATAAAAGCTGATACAGAAATTGTACCAGCTTTTTATAAAATCATCGTTTCATTACTTAATAACATATAGCCAATCTTCAAAATCTTCATAGCCAATAAGCCTTCCATCCACTTCAATATAGTTTTCCTGTTCCGATTCTCTTACTACAGAAAAACCATCAAAGTTTCCATATACTCTTACGCATTTGTTATCAACTTTTTCAAATTTTATATTCCATGAAATCAATCTTCCTAATATATATACCATAGTTTATACTCTCCTTTTAATCTAATGAAACTCTTGCTTCATACTTTGCATTCTTTGTATTCTCTTTCAGTTAATAATCCTTCATCACACATATCTTCAAGCGTTCTATATACAGCGTTTGCTCTCCAACTTGCATATGAAAAACCATCAAACTCTCCAATAAGTGCATTTCTGTTTTCTTCACTTTGTTTTCGTAATTTTTCTGCTAATGAAGAATTACGAAAGAAATATGCTTTATATATGGCTGCTTTAATTCTAAGATTCTCAATTTCATATTCCTGAGAAACTAATTTCTCTTGAGATTCTAATAACTGTAATCCCAGATTCCCTAATGAACTTCTTTCAATTCTGTCTCCAAAATAAGTATAATTCATATTTTTCACTCCATTTCTATACTTTGAAATTGCTATTTTATATTGTCAAGTATCAAAAACACTGTTACAAAACATATCATCTAAATGATGAGCAAGAATTCCAAACTCTTCGCTTTCTTGCAGCTCACCAAACAGTTTTTCTAGACATTTTGTCTCGTCAGAGATTGCTTTTTCATCGTCCCAACCAGTTGAAAATAAACTGGAAATCTCTATCATTTATTTCCACTGTAACAAGTTCTTTATTATTGTCAAGAATATCTACAACCGCACTTTCATATTTTGCATATGCTGATGTGCATTCATATTCTTTACCCTCTGTAAAGTGACCGTCTGTTTTTCTACAAATAGCTTTATTATTTTCCATTTTTCTGCCTCCAATCATCGTAAGAAAGTTAAAGTTCATACGGCAAATATTGACCTTCTATTTTAAAATCTCCATTATCAGCTTTTAAGTCAGTATTTTCGTTTACCCATTCTAATAATTCATCCGTAGAATCAAAAGATTTTGCAACTGCTACATCGCAGCAAATAATTAATTCTTCATCTATCTTATCTTCTACTAAATTATTCAGTGTATCTTCCCAATTTAAAACAATAAAATATTTCCATTTATAGTTCACTGTGTTATTATCCTCCTGAAGCTTAGATTTGATGGGCTTTTACATAATCCCAAGTCACAATTTCGGGTAGTTTATTGCACTTAAAAATTGTAACATTTTTGCACCATCGTCTAATCAACTTATTTGCCTTGGTTTCACACATCTTTAAATTGTTCCCAAAGTTGCTTATAATCCATGGCTCTGTTTCGGAAAATCCGTTACCATATTTATCATTATAAGCGATTGAATATATTTCATTTTTCATAAATACTCCTTTTTTCAAAGACCTTGTTTTATTTGATATAATTATATTATCACATTATTTACTGCTTGTCAATACTTTCATATAAAAAATTTTTCAAAATGCAATTCATTGTTTCAATATCCAATAATTCTTGTGTATACATATCATATGAAATTTCTTTGCATAAAGTTTGCATGATTAAAGTAGGAAATCCCTGTTTAATACTATAATCATAATCTAACTTATATTCATACGCATTACAAGCTATTTCTTGTTCTGTATAAACATTATTATTGATTTCATTTAAGTGCTTAGAAATTTTGTAAAAATCCTCATATTCTAATTTCATTTTAAACTTTCCTTTAAAAATTTTTTAAACTCTGCCATATGAAATTTACTGGCTTGTGTTAAATTATCATTACAAATATGGATTTTACCGTCATAATAGGCAATAGGCTTGTTATAGCTGTAAAGCCATACATATCCGGTTTGTAGGTCTTTAATTAGTACGTTATTTTTATAAGACCATAGTATTTCAATATTCAACTTTTAGTCCTCTCTTTCAATTTATATACTCATTATTGACTACAATAGTATGATAGCATATATTATAGTCAATGTCAATATATAAATTTATTGGAATCTTAGTTTCAACCGTAATCATAAAATCAACTTCTTATAAATTTATTGCGTTTCCATTGCTCCATGTAATTGTAACGTTAAACATGGATATAAAAATTAAAATTGCAACTAATGTTTTCATTAAAATAATTCCTCCATATCAATATACTCTTTCACGTCTGACAATGTCCCGTACTGTACTAACATATCCACATCTTCCTTTGCACAACCATTTGCATATAACATTGCTACAATTTTAGATTTTAAATTTCTGTCTAACTTACTGATTCTGCATCTCATACTCATTTTCGTTTCCTCCTTTAATTCCACAATAAATCTAATAGTTTTTCAATTTCTATGCCATCAAACCTTACAATACTATTATACGGCATTGATTCCAGTTTGTCAAGCAAAATTTCAAGTTCTATATTATTTTCTTTTTCAAATAAAAACTCTTCTGCTTCTCCACGAAAAATTTCTGTTCCAAAATCGTCCAATACACTAATAAGCATTTTTAATTTCCTCCTATACAAAAATCATCATTGTAAATAATACAATAAACGGCAATGATAAAGTACACATTGTAGCGAACAACTGAAAAACTAATGCTAAAAACTTCATTCTATTCTCACTCCATTCTGTAAATATAAAATCCATTCTGTTCGTTTTCTTCTCCGTTATACATAGAAATAAAATGTCCTCTTCCATCTGCTTTGATTGCGTCCTCAATAAAAGTATCAATATCTTCAATCATAGCATACACAAGACTATTTGCATTTTCGCAAAGGGTATTCTGCATAACTTTAATACTATTTATAAAAATTTGATCTTCTGATTCGGTGCTATTACGATAAAAATCTGTATGCTCCAAAATAAAATCTGCATTAAAAGCCCACAAAGACTCTTTAATACTATTTTCAACCTCACTATCTGCTTCTTCATCTGTCAGAACCATATACTCTTCACCAGATTCAGATTTAAAAATGTTTTTATAAAGGTTCTCCACTTCTTCACCTAAAAACATTTCCAAAGCTTCTTTTTTATTTTTCATTTCTATTTCCCATTTTGTCATATTCAATGACCTCCTTTATTTGATATATTTACTATAACATATTATTTATTACTTGTCAATAGGAAAATTAAAAATAATTGATGGCTTCTTATCAATATAAATTATATAACAATTCCGATTATTCCTTCCATCATTACAGTATTCGTGTACCACTTTATATATATCTTTTGATTTTACTGTTTTATAACCTTTTTTAGATTTTACAAATCTATACAATTTACTAGAACAACAATCAAAATGAAAAACTGAGCTTAATGGTCTGTTTCTCAATATTCTTTCACATTTTTTCTTTTCAATTTCTTTTGCAAATTCAAAATCATCTGTATATTTATATTTTCCTTTTGAATCAAAAACATAAAATGTATATATGTTCAAAATTTCCCCTTTATTATTCCATAAAATATTTGTATCAAAATTATTAAATGCTTCTATAACTAATTCTTGTTTATAAACAAAGAAAAAACCATCAATACATTTTCTACTTTCAATTCTAATACATAAAATTCTTTTTCCATTGGAAAGATATATTTTCATTGAACCACCAGAACATTTACTATAAAAATTATAACCCATTTTACAAAAGTTAATAATGTGCTGTGTAAAAATTTCTTCTAAATAACTAATATCATAAACCATAATTTACCTCCAACTATAAATTATTTTTGATTTTTCCAAATTTTATACTCGTCTGGTGTCATAATTGTATATCCTTCATCAACTTTTACGGTTACATCACTTGACGAATACCATTGTGAATTTTTCTTTTCTTTGTTCGCTCTGTAACGTGTTTTAAAAATTACCATGTTTATTTCCTCCTTATGTATATACTATATCATATTATGATTTATATGTCAACATCTTTTTTATAATTTTACATTTTTATCTCCTTATATCATATTTAATAATTATATTCCAATTTGCAATCATAAATACAATTAAAATCGCTATACAAACCGATAAGACAATAAATGGAATATAGCTTACACTGTCAAGCATAGAAGCTGTAAATAAAGCTATAAACGCTACACAAGCCATAATTGACTTTAAGATTCTATTTTTCAATTTCAATTTTCGTTTTTGATTTTCATTTCCAAAAATTAAATCTGGATTCTGAAACTGATTTTCATTTTTAATTTTCGTTTTCATTTTTAGATTCTCCATTTTTTTATCATTTTATTATAATATTAAGTTTATTGTCTCTTGCGATGATTTTGATGATTTCTTTATCCCAATAGATAACGTCAATATCATCTAATGTGTATTTACTGCGACAATAAAAAGTAGGACTAATATGTATGCCATAATGAATTGAAACGTTTCCTTCTATTCTTACACTTTCAAATAATTGTATAATTGTCATTGTTTTGTACCTCCGTTTTCTTTACTATATCATGATTGAATTGTGTTGTCAAGTGCTATTTTACATATTTTTCATATAAAAAATTACAAACGTTTTTCCATACTGACTCATTTAACATCCCCATCATATCATTGTTTTCACAGCAAGTTCTTACATATCGTTTTACAAGCATAATAGGGCAAGCCATATCTTTACTTAATCTTGACAATTCTTTAGGAAAAACATTTTCAACTTTTCTAATAATAATACTTTCAATAACAGACAATCCCATAAAAAATACCTCTCTTTCGTTTGATATAATCACTTTACCACAATAAAAAACCATTGTCAATACCTTTTCGGGGAAAATTTTAATTTCTTTATTACCCTTTTGAAAGCTTCCTATTTATATAGATATAGGACTCTCTGGGAGAAATTTAAGATTGTATATTACCCCTGTGAAATTTTATGTCTCTTATTACCCAAATTTTAATGCTTTAGCTATTCAATGTGTCATCTCTGTACCACACTACTACTGTACCACTGTACTATATGAAAGTGTATTACACTACCATTTTACACTGCTAAAGTATATCCAGCTTCTAACATTGACGGACTGTTTATTGCCTTTTTAACCGCTCTAATAG